>FTCZ01007414.1_pt1 | contig 68066 bp, 63 predicted proteins | sample 1658871 | NCBI WGS metagenome assembly FTCZ01 (sample SAMEA3914864, study PRJEB12502) | metagenome | biome: forest; material: soil | place: USA | collected 2012-03-12 | depth 0.3 m | reverse complement strand
GCCGTGCGCCTTGATGATTTCTCTGGCTCTTGGAAGATAATCCTTAGAGTATCCCTCGGGATCGCTGACGTCGATCTGACCGATCAAATATGCCGGCGGCCTTGCTTGCGCACGGAGGGCTTCGCTCGCGACCGCTCCCAGAACGGTGCACGCCAGCATGACCAGACCAAGTTTGAGTTGGGCGCTCATTCGCGTCTCCTTGTATCGACCCGTGAGCGGGAAAATCCCACGGAAAGGCACCTTGCGCCGCTGCCTCCCGATCGAGAGAAGCAGCCGGAGCGGCGCAACATTCCGCGAAGGGGCGTCGCGCGTCTAATACATAAAATCTCTCCTTGCTTATGCCCAGATGCTATAAGGGACCATGCACCTGCGACAGGCACGAACCTTTGTGACCGTGGCCGAACTCGGCACCGTCTCCAAAGCAGCCCTACGCTTGCGGATTGCCCAGCCCGCTTTGTCACGTCAGATCATCGATCTGGAGCAAGAACTCGGCTTGCGGCTTTTTGATCGCGTCGGGCGTCGACTCCTTTTGACTGGGGAAGGCGAGCAATTGCTGCCGCACTGTCGTGTGTTGCTCAATTGCGCCAGCGCCGTAACGGAGCAGGCGCAATTGCTGACCCAGGGAGATACCGGCGTCCTGAAGATCGCCGGCTCTCCGCAACACGTTGAAGGCGTCTTGTCACAGTTTCTGCACGTCTACGCCGAGCGCTTTCCCAAGGTTGAGGTCAGGATCACCGAAGGAACGGGCAGCGAAATATTGAGGCTGCTCGAAAGAGGGGAAGTCCACCTAGGCCAGAATCTGCTACATGCGGTTAAGCTGGATGAGCGGCATTTCGGCAGCCTTGCGCTCGGGTCTGTCGAGCTGCTGGCAGCTTGCCATCCCTTGTTTCCTCTCAGCCAACGGCGCACGATGGACATTGCCGGGCTGGCCGGCGTGCCCTTACTCCTGATGGAAGTCGGCTTCGGATTTCGCCGTGCTTTCGACGCGGCCAGCCGCGCGGCAGGACTCGATCCGTCGATCAAGTTCGAAAGCCGCATTCCGCACACGCTGTTGGCGCTTGCCGAAGCCGGACATGGCGTAGCGATTGTCCCGTCTCAACTTCAGTGTCATCGCTACTCGTTGAGGATCGTCGGTCTGACGTACAGGGGGCGGCCGTTGCGGGAGCGCTTGACGATTTCCTGGGACAAACGGCGTCCATTGCCGCGCTTCGCGACGGAGTACTGCAGAATGCTCGCCGACTACATGCGTGAGATCTTCCCGATCACTCGCCCGACCGAACTCAAAGCCGCGACTTCCCGAGGCAGCTCGATGCAGCCTCGGCGATCGACGTTGTAGTGCAACGTTGCGGCGCAAAAAGATTCGTCACGTCGGGCGGCGTAAGATTCTCTCCTGACTGTTTAGGTCAACCCTGTCTGTTGTGAGTGGGCCAGCATTCTCGAGATGCATCGGAAATGACCACTCGACAATCATGCCCCGGAGAAAAGCGAGTGTGTCCGGAAATCGGGCCTCATTTGCGACGCATGCGAGCCCGGAGAGAAAGTTCGCAGTCTCGCTGGCGGTGAGCGCAGTCCACCACGAACCTTTCTCCATGGTTATTCCCTGCTAACAGGGAAATCCGACGGGCCGCCGCCGAGAACGATGCGAAAAGACCAGCGCTAGCAGCATCTTCCGGCATTGTTGCTCTGCAACAGCCGCGATCAGAACAGGGAATATTTCAGGCTAGAACAGGGAAATTCGAGATCGGAACAGGGAATTTTGTCGCCGACTCCGTAACCGTCCATTTTTCACTCGTTCATGCAGTTCGAGTTCTGGCTCGTGCTCCCTTCCGCGTACGCGATCTCGCTGCCACCGGTAAGGCGGCCGATCCAGATCTTGCATCGAGCTGAAGCCCGCTTCCGCAGCGTGCGTTGCGGCGGATTTCGTATGCCGAGCGCAGAGCAGTGCGACTCCGTAGACGAAAACGCGTGACGCCTCGATGCTGTCTACATAAAGAGTGAGGTTCGACATGGAACATCCGTTGCGTATCGGTATCTGGGCGCTAGTCCATGGCAACCGCGGGGCGCTGAACGACCCCGAAGAGCCTTTTGATGCCTCCTGGGAGCGCAACAAGAATCTGATGCTCGAGGCCGAGGCCCTTGGTTTCGATTGCGTGCTGATCGCGCAGCACACGGCCAATCCGCGCCGCGAGGATCTCGACCAACTCGAGGCCTGGACATCGGCGGCCGCGATCGCGGCGCTCACCAGTCGCATCGAGATCATCACCGCCATCAAGCCGATGCTCTATCACCCGGTGCCGCTGGCCAAGATGGCGCTGCAGATCGAGGAGATTAGCAAGGGCCGCATGGCGCTGAACCTGGTGAACGCCTGGAACCGTAAGGAGATCGTGAACGCGGGCATGGAGTTCCGCGAGCACGACGAGCGCTATGCCTATGGCGGCGAGTGGCTGCAAGTCGTCGAGGCGCTGATGCGCGGCGAGCGGGTGAATTTCAAGGGCAAGTATTTCGACGTGAAGGATTACATCCTGCACCCGACTAGCAAAACGCGATCGCGACCGCGCATCTACGTTGGCGGCGAATCCGAACCGGCGCGTGACCTCAGCGCCCGGCAGGCCGATGTATGGTTCATCACCGGCCAGCCGCTCGAAGACATGAAGCTGCTGATTGCCGACGTGAAGCGCCGGCCGCGGCCGCCCGGCATGGCGCCGGTGCGCTGCGGCTTCTCGGGGTTCGTGATCGCACGCGAGACCGAGGCCGAAGCCCAGAAGGCCTATCAGCGCCTGCTCGAGCTCGCGCGGCAGGACACGGACATCAAGGCCTATGTGAAGGAGAACACCGACTCAAACGTCGTGATGCGCCAGACCATGGCCAAAACCGAAAACGTCGGCACCAACGGCGGCACCTCGTCCGGGCTGGTCGGCAGCTACGACCAGGTGGCCGAACGGATCGCGGCGTTCCATGCGGCGGGGATCGAGACCTTGCTGACGCAGTTCCAGCCGTACGAACAGGAGATGCGCCGCTTCGCCCAGCACATAATGCCGCGCCTGCGCGAATTGCGCGTGGGCACGCAAGTCCAGGCAGCGCAGTAGCACGACGCAAACAGGAATCGAGAGACCAATTGCCATGACAATCATCGGCCGCCTCGTCTCCCTGTTTCTGTTGCTCCTGCCTTTCATGGGCACCCAAGCCCATGCCGATGACCCATGGCCGAGCAAGCCGATCAAGCTGGTGGTGCCCTATGCTCCAGGGGGCGGGTCCGATGTGATTGGGCGCTTGCTGGCGGTGGAGCTGACGAAGGAGCTCGGTCAGCAAGTCATGGTCGACAATCGGCCAGGAGCCGGAGCCTCACTGGGCGCAGCGATCGCCGCGCGCGCGCCGGCGGACGGTTACACGTTGCTTCTGGGCAATGCCGCGTCGGTGTCGGCGACCGCGCAGCTGCGCAAGGTCACCTATGATCCGCGGACCGACTTTGCGCCGATTGCCGCCGTCGCCGCGAACTCCACGTTCTTGGTTGCCCGCAAGGATTTCCCTGCCAAGAACATTGCGGAACTGAAGGCTCTTGCCCTCAAGAAGCCCGAAAGCGTCAGCTGTGGCACGGCCGGATTAGGGTCGGGTGCGCATATGTCTTGCGAATATTTCGCCGAACTTGCGGGCATCAAGCTGCTGATGGTTCATTACAAGGGATCGAGCGAGGCGCTCAACGACCTGATCGGGGGGCGTATCGATATCGTGTTCGATCCGACGGCCCTTCCCCGGATCAAGGATGGCTCGGCGAAGTTGCTAGCCACGCGAACGGAAGGCGGCAAGCGCTTCGCTGGCACGCCGGATATCCCTTCATTTGCCGATCAGGGCATGCCCGCGATGACCGACGAACTCTGGTTCGGAGTCCTGGCGCCGGCTGGCACGCCACGTCCGATCATCGACCGGATCGCTGCTGCGGTGAAGCCCTTCACGAAATCGCCGGAGGTCGAAGCGAACCTGAAGGCCTACGGTGAATTTCCTCACTATATCGGGTCCGATGAGTTGAAGGCTCGAATGGCTCAGGACTGGGAATATTTTGGCGGCCTGATCGAAAGGCACCATATGCGCATCGACTAAGCGATGGGGTGTTCATACCATCGCCTACGAGGCAAGCATCGTCAGCCGTGGATCGCCCACTTACTTGGTTTCTGGGACTTCAGCCTTCTCGATATCCCTCGCCTGGAACTTCACGCGGAGCCGTTCGGCACGCAGCGGATCCACTCTGTCGGCAAGATTGTTTGCCCAGGCCGACCAGTCCTCGAGCCTCTCGCTATTCAGGGGCAAGCCGTTCTGGCCCGCTGACCGGACGGCTGCAACATATTCCCGGAACTCCCGGGCGCGGCGGAGGTTGTTACCCGCGCGGAGCAGAGCGCGAATGGGTTTTTCGTGAGTGCTTCGGCTAAGACGACAGGAGAGCTTTCGAATCGAACGGCCGCAGCCTGTCCGACCTGAATGGCCCTAGATCTACCGTATGCGCGGCGCCGTCGAGCACGAGTTCGGCCATCGCCTCGCCGGAAGCGGGCGCGTTCAGTATGCCCCACACGCTGTGGCCGGTCGCAATGTAGGCTCCCGGCGCGCCCGGCAGCGCGCCCATCAGGGGCAGGCCGTCCTCCGTCAGAGGGCGGAAGCAAGCCTGACGCGCCACCAATTTGGCATTGGCGAGCGCAGGCACGACGGCCCGGCACAGCGCCTCGAGCCGCGCATGCGCGCCGTCGTCCGGCCTGACCTGGGCTGGATCGACCGGCAGGCCTTGTGTCGAGGAGATGGCGCAAGCCCACACCGTGCCGTTGGCGCGCGGGAAAATCTCGGGCGTCAGCACTTCGCCCGGTGTGCTCTTGCTATCCTGCACTTCGAGGAACCACGCGTCCTGTGGGGTTCTGTCACCGGTCGCGAACACCAGGCTATGGCCTTTCACGCCGTACACGGCGGGCAGGGCAAGCCAGCCGCTCGCCACGATCGACCACGGTCCCATAGCAATTACGACGGCGTCGCCTGCGAGCGTCTCTCCGCCGGCGAGCCGCACGCCTGTCACTCGGTCACCGGAGCGTACGAGGCTCTCGACGGTACCGTCCATCAACCTGGCACCGAGCCTGCGAGCCGCCTCCAGCAACCCAGTCGTGAAGGCGCGCGGTTCGATCACCGCCGTGGTCTCCTTCGTGCCGATTTGACCCGTGATCGTGGCCGGTGCGTTTCCGTCAGAGTGGCCCATGAAGGTCGCGAGCCGCCGGTAGAGCCCCCAATCCTTGCCAAGCTCGCCGCTCAGTTCCTCAGCCAGGTCGGCATGCAGGGCGAAGCTCCGGCGTGCCAGCCGGTCGAGCCGCGTGCCGCGGTTCCAGTCGAGGGCCAGGAAGCCGCCCGACTTGCCCGAGGCGGCGCCCGCAACCTTGTGGCGCTCGACGACGACGACCTCTGCCCCGCGCTTGCTACAGAAGTACGCTGTTGCCGCGCCGATCGCGCCGCCGCCACAGATGATGACTCTCATGGGGCCCAGTCTTACGTGTTTGACGGCAGGATGCCACTCCAGTGGCTCTTATGAGGCGTTCGCGAGGACTAGCCCATCGTGCCGGCGACGCGGCCCGGCTCAACGAACGTCCGTAGCATGACCAGATTAAAATCTCGTTCGGCCGGTGTGCCAGTCCTTCGACTCAGTACAAAAGTCATCTTCTCCACTGAGTGCGGATTGGCAATGCGAAAGCGGGCGTAGGACAGAGATGCAAAGCGATGCCCGGTCGGTTGGCAGCAACCAGCGCCTCTCGCGCGGGAAGTCCGGGGCGTGGATCGGGAAGCCCCAGATTTCCCCGCAGCGTCGTTGCTTCGTAGGCGGTGCGCATAAGTCCTTTCCCCTGCAACACCGGCACGACATAGTCGACAAATTCGTCGATGCTGACCGGGGAGATTGCTGGCAGGTGTTGAAGCCGTCTGCGGCACCCTGCCAGAACCATTCCTCCATAACGGCAGCGATCTGTTCGGGCGTGCCGATGACGGTGTTGTGCGCATTGCCATCGCCAAAGACCAGGGCTGTTCCGCACGGTAATGCCGGCGCAACTGGCAGGTCTTTTGCAAGGTGCCGATCATGAGCAATCGTCCTTTCCATCTCGCCTGGTTTCTCGGCCAGAGTTTCGCTTCCAAGAACTGGCGCTCGATGTGGGCCGGCAGTGCCTCCGACGTCCAGCGCTGGATGATGCCCGACATCTTCATCGACCTTGCCAAGGGGATGGAACGGGCGTGCATGGATTACATGATCATCGAGGACTCCTCGAACGTGCCCTATACCTACAAGGGCAGCCACGACACCTATTTGCAATATGCCCAAGGCACTCCCAAACTCGACCCTCCGGTCCTCGTGCCGTGGCTTGCGCAGGCCACGACGCATCTTGGCCTCGTGCCGACGCTCTCCGTGTCGGAATATCCGCCGTACCTGCTCGCGCGTCTCATCAATTCGCTCGACCATGTCACCGAGGGTCGCATCGGCTGGAACTGCGTCACCGGCAGCAACGACGGCACTGCGCAGAACTACGGCCACGACAAGCACCGGCCGCATGACGAGCGCTACGAGGTCGCCGACGAATTCGCGGATGTCGTGACCCGGCTGTGGGAGGCGTGGGAGCCCGACGCCATGGTGCTCGATCCCACCATTCCCATGTTCGCCGATGGATCGAAGGTCCATCCGATCAACCATGAGGGCAAGTACTTCAAAGTGCGCGGGCCGATCAACGCGCCACGCTCGCCTCAGGGAAGGGTACCGATCGTGCAGGCCGGCGGCTCGCCGGCGGGCAAGGCATTCGCATCGAAGTGGGCCGACACCATCATCACGGATGGCGGCAGCGTCGAGCGCATGAAGGCCTATCGCCTGGAGGTGCGCCGCAACGCCGCCGCGATCGGCCGAAATCCGGACGACATCAAGCTCCTGTTTCTGTGCTCTCCGATCGTCGACACGACGATGGAGGCGGCGATCGAGCGGCGCCGGTTGCAGCAGGAAGACTCGCTGAAGCATGTTGAAATGCAGCTTTCCGGAATGTCGCGGTTGACCGGCATCGACTTCTCCAAGTTCGACATGGACGAGCCGCTGCCGATGACGTTGACGACCAATGGCCACCAGTCCTCTCTTGCTAGGTGGCTCGGCAAGCCTCTGCGCGAGATCGTGCGCACCTACGCCAGCAAGGGCAGTCTCGACTACACCGGCACGCCTGATCACGTGGCAGGGGTGATGCAGGACGTCATGCAGGAAGTGGGCGGCGACGGCTTTCTGATATCGGATACGCCTATCGAACGTCGCTCCATCATGGAGATCTGCGACGGGCTGGTGCCGGAGCTGCAGCGCCGTGGCCTGACCCGCAAGGCCTACGCGCACAAGCATCTGCGCGATAACCTGCTGGAGTTCTGAGCCGGCGATTCCCGCGGTTCAGGCTTCCTTGAGGCGGATGCACTTCGCCCAATGCGCGGGCCCGAGCGGATATTGCGGCGGGTCGACCTTGGCGCACTCGTCGATCGCGATCGGGCAGCGCGTGCGGAAGCGGCAGCCCGAGGGCGGGTTGGCCGGATTGGGCAGGTCGCCTTTCAGGATAATGCGCTGACGCTGCGTCTCGACGTCGGGATCGGGCACCGGCACCGCCGACATCAGCGACTTGGTGTAGGGATGCGCGGGTGCTGAGTAGATTTCTTCCTTGCCGGCCATCTCGACGATCTTGCCGAGATACATCACGGCCACCTGGTCGCTGATGTGCCGCACGACTGAAAGATCGTGTGAGATGAAGATGTAGGCGAGGCCCAGCCGCTCCTGAAGGTCTTGCAGCAGATTCACGATCTGCGCCTGGATCGACACGTCGAGCGCCGACACCGGCTCGTCGCAGATGATGAGCTCGGGCTCGACGGCGAGCGCGCGGCAGATCGCCACCCGCTGCGCCTGGCCGCCGCTCAGCTCGTGCGGGTAGCGTTCGAAGAGGGAGTCCGAGAGGCCCACCATGTCGAGGAGCTCGCGAATGCGGCCGGCGCGCGCGTTGCCGCGGAACAGGCCGTGGATGTCGAGCGCCTCCCCCACGAGATCGCCGATCGGCATGCGTGGATTGAGCGAGGCGTGCGCATCCTGGAAGATGATCTGCAGCTTGCGCCGCATCCGGCGCAGGTCGCGTTTATTCATTTGGCAGAGATTCGTGCCGTCGAACAGCACGCGGCCCGAGGTGGTGCGCACCAGCTGCAGGATCGCATAGCCGGTCGTCGACTTGCCGCAGCCCGACTCGCCCACGAGGCCCAGGGTGCGGCCTTTCTCGACCTTGAAAGAGACGCCGTCGACGGCCTTCACCGTGCCCGGTGCATCCGGTCGGCCGAAGTGGACGTCGAGGTCCTCGACTTCGAGCAGGGTGCTCATGGTCGCGTTCCGGGGGCGAGATCCGCAAGGCAGCGAGCCCAATGGCCATCGCCGAAGTCACGGCGCTCGGGCGGGATCGTCTGGCAGGCGGGGACGGAGACGCGGCAGCGCGGCAGGAACGGGCAGAGCGGGATCGGCTCGATCAGGCTGGGCGGTATGCCTTCGATCGGCGTCAGACGGCGCGCACCAGTGCCGTCGACCCTCGGCGTCGAGCCCATGAGGCCAAGCGTATAGCCGTGGCTCGGGCGATGAAACAGTTCGCGGATCGGGCCCGACTCCACGACGTTGCCCGCGTACATGACGTTGACCTTGTCGCAGAGGCCCGCGACGACGCCGAGATCGTGGCTGATCCAGATCACCGACGTGCCGCGCTCGCGCGTGAGGCGTTTCACCAGGTCGACGATCTGCGCCTGGATGGTGACGTCGAGCGCGGTCGTGGCCTCGTCGGCGATCAGCAGGCGCGGATTGCAGGACAGCGCGATCGCGATCATGACGCGCTGGCGCATGCCGCCGGAGAACTGGTGCGGATAGGCGGCGAGGCGCTTTTCCGCCGAGGGAATGCCGACCATTTCCAGCAGCTCGATCGCGCGGCGCTTCGCGGCCGGCCCGTCGAGATTCTGGTGGCGGCGCAGCACTTCGGTGATCTGCCGGCCGATGGTGAGCACGGGATTGAGCGAGCGCATCGGGTCCTGGAAGATCATGGCCATGCTCGAGCCGCGCTCCTCGCGCATCTGGGCTTCGCTCAGGCCCAGCAGCTCGCAGCCGTCGAACGCCAGGCTGTCGGCGGCGATGTGGCCGGGCGGCTCGGGTACGAGGCGCATAATCGACAACGCCGTCACGCTCTTGCCGCTGCCGCTCTCGCCCACCAGGCCCAGGATCTCGCCCTCTTCGAGATCGAACGACACGCCGTTGACCGCGCGCACGTCGCCGCGATCCGTGGCGAAGCGGGTGTGGAGGTTGCGGACGCGCAACAAGGTCATGTGTCGGTGCCGACGCTGCGGCGCGTGCGCCAGGCGCGCGGGTCGAGTGCATCGCGCAGACCGTCGCCCATGAAGTTGATGCTGAGTACACAGATCGCGATGATCGAGGTCGGCGCCAGGAACATCCAGGGCGCGTCGGCCAGGAAGCGGCGCGCCTCGCTCATGTCGCGGCCCCAGCTGGGCTCCGGCGGCTGCGTCCCGAAGCCCAGGAAGCTGAGCGATGCCTCCGAGACGACGGCGGCCGCAAAGACGACGGTGAGTTGGACCACGATCGGCGAGACCATGTTGCGCAACAGGTGCGAGAGCACGATGCGCAGCGGACTGGCGCCCAGTGCACGCGCGGCCGTCACGTAGACCTCCTCGCGCACGGCGAGGGTGCTGCCGCGCACCATGCGCGCCAGGATGGGCGCCTGCACGAGACCCAGCGCCAGCATCACGTTCTTGATGTCGGGCCCGAGCAGGCCGACCAGCGCCACGGCCAGCAGCAGCGGCGGGAAGGTGAGGAAGGCATCGACCAGCCGCATCAGCGCATTGTCGACCTTGCCGCCGAAGTAGCCTGACGCGAGACCGAGCGGCACGCCCAGCACGAAGGCGAAGCCCACGACCAGCAGGCCCACCGATAGCGAGGTGCGGCCGCCCCACAGCAGGCGCGAGAAGACATCGCGGCCGAAATGATCGGTGCCCATCAGATGCTCGAACGACGGCGGCTTCAGCTTCATCGAGAGCTTGATCTGGATCGGATCGTAAGGCGCGACCCAGGGCGCGAAGGCGGCCGTTAGGCAGATCGCGAACAGGATGATAAGGCCGATCGTGGCCGCGCGATTGCGCGGGAACTGCTGCACGGCCAGCGCCAGCGAGCCGCGAAACTGCAGGGGGAGGGGGCGCGCGGCGGCCATCAGTACCGGATGCGCGGGTCAAGCAGCGCGTACATCATGTCCGCGAGGATGTTCATCAGCAGGAAGAAGACCGCGATCACCAAGGTGAAGCCCTGGATCACCGGGAAGTCGCGGTTGACCACGGCGTTCAGTACGGCGGAGCCCATGCCGGGCACCGCGAAAATGTACTCGATCGTCACCTGGACGCCGATCATATAGCCGAACTGGACGGCGGCCATGGTGACGAAGGGGATCATCGCGTTCTTGAGCGCATGGATGATCACGATGTTGGCCGGCAGCAGGCCCTTGGCGCGCGCGGTGCGCATGTAGTCCTGCGACAGCACGTCGATCATGCTGGAGCGCAGCAGGCGGGTCAGCATCGCGGTCTGGAGCGCACCGAGCGCAATGGCGGGAATGATGAAGGGGCTGTAGTGCTTCCACAGCCCGCCTTGCTCGGCCTCGGACGAGCCGATGCCGGTGATCGGCAGCCAGTCGAGCTGGATCGAGAAGACATAGATCAGGATCAGCGCAAGGCCGAAGTTCGGCACGGCGAAGCCCATCACCGTGTAGCCGGTACAGAGATAGTCGATCCAGCTGTTGCGCCTGAGCGCCGCGATCACGCCGAGCGGGATCGAGACCACGAGCGCGAACAGCATGCCGGCGAAGGCAAGCTGCAGGCTGATCGGCAGCCGCTCGGCGATCAAGGTCGTGACGCGATCGTTGAGTCGCATCGAGCGGCCGAGGTCGCCGGTCACGACCTTGGCGATCCATAGCCCGTACTGCTCGGGCAGCGAGCGGTCGAGGTTGAACTCCTTGCGCATCGCCGTCGCCGCCTCCGGCGAGGTCTGCATGCCCAGCATGATCGTCACCGGATCGCCCGGCGTCGCGCGCGTGATGGCAAAGGTCATCAACGACACGACGAGCAGGACCAGCGGCACCTGGATCAGGCGACGGCCGAGATAGGACCACATCGCCCGAGACTATCCCTTGGGCTGCGTTAGGACCACGAAACCGTATCGAGTTTCTCGGTGTATTCCTGCGGCGCGGGTTCGAAGCCCACCAGCTTGTTGTTGTAGATCTGGATGTTGTTCGTGTTGCAATGATAGATGATCGGGCATTCCTCGAGCGTCGTGTCGACGATCTTGTGGTACATGGCCTCGCGCTTGGCGGGATCGAGCTCACTGCGCGCGCCGTCGAGCATGGCGTCCATCGACGGCACGTTGTAGCCCGAGGCGTTGCCCTTGCTGTGCAGGAACCACCACGAGGTCGCGTCGGGATCGGGCGCGACCAGGGTAATGTCCTCGAGATGCTGGTCGAATTTCTGGTTGAGCCACAGGCTGTTGAAGCCGCCCATGTCCATGTTCTTGATCTTGTAGGTGATGCCGATCTGGCTGACCATCGCGGCCACGAGCTCGAGCTCCTTGCGCAGCCAGTCCTTGTCGGAGGTGATGACCTCGACCTCGTAGCCCTTGACGCCCGCCTGGGCCATCAGCTCCTTGGCCTTCTTCAGGTCGCCGTTCTTCGGGTACTTCAAGAGCGGCTGGCGGTAGCCCATGTAGCCGGCCGGGATCTGGTTGTCGGTGGCGAGGCCCTCGCCGTAGTAGATCTCGTTCACGATCGCCTCGCGGTCGATTGCGTAGGAGATCGCCTGGCGCACCAGCTTGTTCTGGTACGGCGCGTCCGGCTTGGCCTTGAGATTGAACTGCTGGTAGTCCCACTCCCAGCCCGGCGTCGACTTGATCGTGAACTTGGCGTCCTTGCGCAGCGCCTTCATGTCCTTGGGATCGGGATGGGTCACGAAGTCGAGCTCGCCCTTCTGCAGGGCCTGCAGGCGCGTGGTCGAGTCGGGGATCGCACGATAGACGACGCGGTCGAGCTTGGGGAAGCCCGGGCGCCAGTACTCGGGGTGCTTGGTGAGCACGACCTCGGTGCCCTTCTTGCTCTCGATCTGGAAGGGGCCGTTGCCGATGGGCGTGGCGCTGTAGGCGTCGTTGCCCATTTCCTTGTGCGCCTTCTCGGAGATGATCGTCCCGCCGTAGCCCATGGTGACGCCGGGGAAGGCTCCGAACGGCTGCTTGGTCTTCATCTCGACCACGTACTTGCCGTCGGTTTTCACCGTGTCGATGGGGAACAGCGCAGTTCCCATCTGGAAGCTCTTCGACGAGATGTGGAAGTTGAAGGTGTAGACCACGTCCTCGGCGGTGAACTCGCCGTAGCCCTTCTGCCACTTCACGCCTTCGCGGATCTTGATGCGCCAGGTCAGCGGATCGGGATTGCTCCACTCGAGCGCCATGCACGGTAGGATCGAGCGGTCCTTGAAGTCGATGTTCACCAGCCCGTCGAACACGTTGTACATCACCAGGCTGCCCTGGATGTCCGAGCGGATGACCGGGCTGAGATTTCCGAACTCGCCGCCCCACGTGCCGACCCGGAGGTCGCGCTTGCCCTGCGCGATGGCTGGGGCGCTCAGCAGGAGGCCGGAGCCCAGGGCTCCCGCCGTGAACCCGCGGCGCGTCATGCCGCTCGTCGTCCGGAACCCCTTGCTCATCGCCGCCTCCTCTAGAACCCTCGATCGTATTCCTTCAGCCCGTTCTCGATGATCTGATGAAGCATCGTGATCAACGCGGCCTGCATTCTGTCCGACGTGCCGTCGACGTAGGGGATCAGGCGGGAATAGGCCCCGTCCATCGCCCCGCCGGCGACGCTCGCCTGCACGATCCGAAGCTCCGTCGCCTCGTCGTGCAATATCTCGCGGTCTCCCAAGTGGCCCGCCAGCGCCGCCGCGATGCCATAGGCACCCCAGTTCGACACGGCGGCAAAGACCAGGACATCACATTCAGTAACCGTGCCAACGCCGCCATGGCAGGGACAGCCGCAATCCTTGCCGAACGGCTGGATCGCCGCCACTGCCTCCTTGATGAGGCCGCAGCCGATCTCGTTGCCGCCGTCGCCGATGCCCACGGTCGGGATCCCCACCGTTTTGGCCTGCTCGGCCAGATGGTAGGCGCTGGCGATCTTGTCCGGGGCACGGGGCGTTCCCATGATGGAATGGTAGATGCCCTTGGTGTTGGGCCCGACCTTCTCGATGAACACCATGGCGGCCGGCTTGTACTTCTTGATCAGGGCGGCGGCGGCCTTCTTGCCCGCGGCATCGCCCAGCGGGAAATTGATCGGCAGGGCGCAGGAGCGGCGCTGCTTGAACAGCGCTTCGTCGTAGACCGCGAGGCCCGCCGCTTCGGCCGACTTGATGACCGCGGGCATGTTGCGCTCTTCGCTGATCAGGATCGGCTTGCCACCGAGGCCGAACTCGATGGCGCGGGCGATCGCGGCCGCACCCGGCGGACCGTCGGTCTCGCCCGCAGGCAGGCCGGGTGGCGTGCCGGCACCGGTAATCACGAACACGTTCTGGCCGGGCTCGACGGAGTCCTTCAGCAGCTTGGCAGCCAGCCACGTGAGCGGCTTCTTCTGCTTCTTGCGCGCCGCCTCGTAGAGCGGATAGGTGACGCCGCGCGGCAGGCCGGCGCGAAAGCGCATCTCGACATTGATGGCGCGGTCGATCGAATCGCCGACGATCTCGTCGATAGCCATGATTTCCCCCTAATAGATCTGTTTGAAGGACGAAGCGCCTAGTGTGTGAGGCCGGCGTCCGGCGGCTCCAGATTCTTGCGCACGATGTTGGACAGGAACTGCATGCAAGCCATTGATGTCTCGCCGTCGAGACCGTCGACCAGGAACTCGGTCGTGCAGTACATCGCCTCGAGGCCGCCGGCGTCGAGGCAGGCCTGCACGATGCGCTTTTCCATGTCGGGCGAATGTATGAGCTGCGGCTTCTTCAGCAGGTAGGCGAGGCAGGCCTCGATGCCGTAGCAGCCCCAGTTCGACATCATCGCCGGGATCACGACGTCAGTCTTCACGACGGTGGCGAGCGCTTTGCCCTTGGGCATGGTCTCCACGACCGTGTTGTAGATCGTGCCAAAGCCCAGCTCGTTGCCGTGATCGCCGACGCCGACCGAAAAGATCTTGCGCTTGTTGGCTTCGGTGACGACGCCGCCGATGTCGATGCAGCCCTGGAACTTGGAATGCGGCCCGGTGAGCGGCAGGCCGGTCGCGGTGTGGACGTTGCCGTCGGCACCGGCGCCCAGCCGCTCCGTCGCAACGACGGCCTTGGGCTTGTACTTCGCATAGATCTCGGCGACCCACGCCTTGATCCTCGACTGGTCTTCTGGCGCGTTCTCGATGGCTGCGCCGAGATGACGATCGCGCGCCTGGTCGAACGGCTTCACCATCAGCCCGGCGGCTTCGCTCGACGCCACGATCGGATCGGTGTGGCATGCCTCGTTGACGAACACCGGCACGGCGCCCAGGCCGCGGTAGAGGATGCGGGCTAGAGAGGCCGCGCCTGGCGGTCCGTCGCTCTCGCCCTTTGGCATGGTGGGCTCGTAGCCCGCGCCGGTCATGATGAAGACGACATCTCCCTTCCCGAGCGCCTTCTGCAAGCCTTTGGCGGCGGCCATCGTTACTGGCTTGTCGCCCGCGACCTTGCGTGCGGCGAGATACATCGGCAGCAGGATGCCGTGCGGCATGCCGTGGTTCTTGGCTTCGATCGTGATCAGCCGGTCGACGGCTTCTCCCACCATGTCGAGCATGACGATGTCCCTCTCGTTGCCCTCAATCAGGTGCCGGTCACGAATTGGGCGCTCCGGCGGGTGATCCGACAAGCGCAATTTCGGCGTTGAAGCGATGCCGAATCGGCATCAGTATCGGGGCAGGGAGAGTCCACGAAATGATCAATCAGCCACTGCGCTATTTCTCCGCGATTGCGCGGCACGGATCGATTCGCGAGGCCGCCGAGGAATTGCACATTGCCCAGTCCGCGCTCAGCCGGCAGATCCAGAAACTCGAGGAAGATTTTGGCGCGCCGCTGTTTCACCGCCATGCGCGTGGCGTCAAACTGACCTCCGCCGGCGAGATTTTCCTGCGCCATGCCCAGACCAACCTGCGCCAGATCGAGCGCGTGCGCTCGGAGATCGACGGGCTGAAAGGCCTGCGCCGCGGCTCGGTCAGCATCCAGGCGATCGAATCGCTGGTGCCGCATTTGCTGCCGCGCGCGGTGACCCGTTTCAGCGAACGCCATCCCGGCATCACCTTCGAGATCACGATCGACGGCTCCGACCAGGTCGTGGCCGCCGTGCGCGAGGGGCGCACCGATATCGGTCTGGCTTTCTATCCGCCGGCCGAGGCCGAGCTGGAGACGGTGTTCAAGATGCGCGAGCCGCTGGTGGCGATGATGTCGGCCAGCCATCCGCTCGCCAGCCGGCCGAAAGTCTCACTGGCCGATTGCGCGGCCTGGCCGATTGCGTCGCCCATGAAGCATACCGGCAGCCGCATCCTGATCGATGTCGCCTGCAAGGCGGTCGGCATCAGCATATCGCCGTCGCTCGAGACCAACGCAATCCAGCTGCGCGTCGAATTCGTGAAGGTGAATCATGGCATTACCTTCCTCTCGCGCCTTTCGGCCTGGGACAGCCTGCGCTCGGGCGAACTGGTCGCCGTGCCGATCCGCGACCGGCTGGTCAACAACGCGACCATCGATGCGATCACGCATTCGGCGCGACAGCTGCCGCTCGCGGCCGAAGAGTTCCTTCGTTTTCTGCAAGGTGAGTTCCAGGATCTTCACGAGCTTGCCTATGCGCCACTGAAGCGCGAGGCTGCGGCCACCGTTTCGGCACGTTCCATGCGTGCGGTGAACAAGGCATCGATGGGAGACAGACGCTCATGACCTTCACTCTGCTCGCGCGCTGTCCGAAGACGGGTCAGGTCGGCATCGGAATCGCTACTTACTCAATCACCGTGGGCCTCTACTGCAACGGTTTGCGCGGCAACACGGGCGCGACCATGACCCAGGCCTTCGTCAACCAGGGCAACAATCCGCTGGCGCTCAGGCTGCTGGCGCAGGGCTATACGCCCGATCACGTGCTGGCCGAGCTGAAGGCCAACGATCCCAATCACGAGTTTCGGCAGATCGCGGTGATCGACCGCTTGGGCCGCCTCGCGGCCTACAGCGGTCCGAAGAATCGCGGCTGGGCAGGCCACGTCACCGGCGACGGCTACGTCGCCATGGGCAACGTGCTGGCGGGCAAGCCGGTGATCGATGCCATGGCTAAGGCCTACGAAGGCGCGGCCAAGCTCTCGTTCGAGCGCCGGCTGCTGGCCGCGATCGAAGCGGGCCGTGATGCCGGCGGGCAAGTCGGCAACGACGGCCATCTCACCGAACGGTCGGCCGCGGTGATGGTCTACGGCGATTACGATCATGCCGAGCTCGACCTGCGCGTCGACCTGCACGACAGGGCGGTCGAGGAACTGCGTCGCGCCTTCGAGGAGTACGAGCTCTATCGCAGCTACTACAAGGAGAGGTCGAAGAACCCGAAGGATGCGATGCCGCAATATGCCTTCGTCCAGACGCTCAAGAAGCAGGAGGCCGCGCAATGACTTTCTCACTGATCGGGCGCTGCAAGCGCACCGGCCGTCTCGGCCTCGGCATCACTACTTACTCGCTGGCAGTCGGCGGCCGCTGCGAGGGCGTCGTGGCCAATGTAGGCGTCTGCAAGACGCAGGCGTTCCCCAACCGCACCAACGATCCGCTCGGCATCAAGCTCCTGGCGCAGGGCTACCTGCCGGCGCATGTGATGGAGATCTTCGCGGGCAACGACAGCGAGCACAGCTACCGACAGATCGCGATCATGGACCGCGACGGCAAAGTCGCCGCGCACACCGGTCCCGGCTGCCGCGGCTGGGCGGGCCACAAGGAGGCCGCCGATTGTGTGGCCTTCGGCAACGGCCTGCTCGGTCCGCAGGTGCTTGACGGCATGATCGCGGGCTTCCTCGAGAATCCCGGAAATGCGCTGGAATATCGCCTGATGCGCGCTATCGAAGGCGGCCGCGATGCCGGCGGCCAGGGCCCGGCCGATGCGCACCGCACCGAGCGTTCCGCGGCGATCAAGGTCGTCGACCGGCGTGACTTCCCTGATGTCGACGTCCGCGTCGACGTGCACGAGACGGCGGTCGAAGAGCTGCGGCGCGTGTTGGAGGAGTTCAAGCTCTACGAAGAGTTCTACCGCGGCCGGGATATCGATCCGTCGAAGGCGATCCCGCAGGATGTCTTCGTGAAGCAACTCGATGCCAAGCGCGCAACCAGTCGCGCGTAAGGGAGAGGCCGCATGACCTACACCATCCTCGGACGTTGCGCGAAGACCGGCCGCCTCGGCATCGGCATCGCCACCTTCTCGATCACCGTGGGCCGCTATGCCCACTCGACCAAATCGAATGCCGGTGTCACCGTGAGCCAGGCCAACGCCAACGAGAACAACAATGCGATTGCGCTCCGCCTGCTGTCGCAGGGCCTCGGCGCCACGGCTGTGCTCGAGCAGCTCAAGGCCAATGATGCCTATCACAGCTATCGGCAGATCGGCGTGATCGACCGCACCGGCGCCGTGGCGGCCTATACCGGTTCGAATGTGCGTGGCTGGGCGGGCGAGGTGACGGGCGAGAACTACATCTGCACCGGCAACGGCCTACGCGGCCAGCACGTCGCCGAGGCGATCGCCAAAGGCTTCCTCGCGGAGCCCGACGCCGATCTCGAACATCGCCTACTGACGGCGCTGGAGCATGGCCGCGATGCGGGCGGGCAGGGGAATGCGACGGCCCATCGGACCGAACGCTCGGCGGCGCTTCAGGTCTCCTCGCGCCATATCCATCCCGACATCGACCTGCGCGTCGACCTGCACGACAAGGCGGTCGACGAGCTGCGGCGCGTCTGGACGATCTACAAGCAGTACGAGGGTTACTACGCCGACCGCGGGCGCAACCCGCGCGGCGCGATGGGACAGGAGGCGTTCATCGCCTCTATGAAAGCCGCGGAGTAACCCATGACCTTCTCGATCATCGCACGCTGCCCCAACACCGGCCGGCTCGGCCTCGGCATCACCACCTTCTCGATCGCGGCCGGCGGTCGCTGCGAGGGCATCCGCTTCGGCGCCGGCGTCTGCAAGACGCAGGCCTATGTGAAGCGCGACAACGACCTGATCGCGCTCGAGCTGCTGCAGCAGGGCATGGCACCGGCCGGTGTGATGGCCGCGCTCAAGGCCAACGATCCCGACCACGACTGGCGCCAGATCGCAATCATAGACCGCGAAGGCAAGACCGCCGCGCATACCGGCCCTGGTTGCCGTCCGTGGGCGGGGCACCATGAGGGCGATGGTTTCGTCGCCTTCGGCAACGTGCTGGCTGGCAAGCAGGTGATCGACGGCATCGTTGCGGGCTATCTCAAGGATCCCGACGCGGAGCTGGAGTTCCGGTTGCTCGCTGCACTCGAAGGCGGGCGTGATGCCGGCGGCCAGGTCGGCACCGAAGGCCATCTCACCGAACGGTCGGCCGCGATCTTTGTCGCCGCCGAGCCGGATCATTTCGAGATCGACGCGCGTGTCGACCTGCACGACGATGCGGTCACTGACCTGCGCCGCGTGCTCGAGGAGTTCAAGATCTACGAGAAATTCTATCGCGATCGCGGTCATCGCCCCGACCTGGCGATGAGCCAGGCCGAGTTCGTTGCCTCCTTGCCGAAGAAAAAGGCAACCGCCTGAGCCATGGTCCAGCGGCCGTTCCATCTCGCCTGGTTCCTCTCTCAAGGCTAGAGGCGCCGGGCCGCGAAGGAAGATCGCCGACAAGCGGCGTGTGATCTCGATCCTGGTCATCTGGAGAATTTCGGTTCAGATCCAGATTGCCGCACCGTGGCCCACGGTCTACTCTGCTGTTCGCAATAAGGGTTACGCAGGGAATGTCCTTCAGAAGGGGAATTTCCATGAACCTATCCAAGCGCAAATGGCCCTGGATGTTGCTGACGACCGCCGCCGCGCTGGCGAGCCTCACGTTTGCCCATGCCCAGCAGGAGCCGCAACGCGGGGCAACCAGCTACATGCCGGTCGACATCAAGGAGACCTTCGCGTCGATCATGGAGCGCATGAAGGCGGCGCAACCGGCTATCCAGAAGCGCCAAGCGGATCTGCTGGCCGAGCGCTATGACCTCGCCAATCGTCCGGCGACGGGCTCGACCATGTCGCGCGGCAAGCCGTTACAGGAAGGCGTGCGGGTGAAGCTCGCCGCCGGGACAAATTGGGACCAGCTTGCCGGCATGACGCTGGCCGACATTCGCGAGCGCAACCTCTTCCCGAAGGGATTCTACCCGCTACCCCATCCCAACCAGCCCGAAGGTGGCATGGTCTTCCCAAAGTTCGAGATCGAGGAACTTAAGAAGCAGGAGGGGCGAGATCTCACTCGCTTCGATTTGGAATTCGACATTCCCGACCAGTTCCTGCCCGAATTCCCCCCACCGATGTTCCTGACCACGCGGCCTGATCTGGGCGACGTCTCGCAAGGCAAGCTGGTCACCATCGACAACTACTACGAGCTGTTCAATGGCATCCTCAATCCCAAGGACATGGAGGGGCTGCGGCTCCTGGTGACGCCGTTCCCGCAGCAGCAGTTCAACCAGACCGAGGACCGCCGATCGGAGAAGGCGAGCCGCGGTGTCGCTTGCCTCGACTGCCATGCCAACGGCCACACCAACGGTGCGACGCACGAGTCGGGCGACGCACGTCCGCAGGAGCATCGCCGCCGCATCGACACGCCGCCGTTGCGCGGTGTCAACATCCAACGTCTGTTCGGCTCGCAGCGGGCGCTGAAGACGGTCGAGGATTTCACCGAGTTCGAGCAACGCGGCGCTTATTTTGACGGCGACATGGTTATCGCCACCAAGAAAGGCGTCAATATCCTAGAGCGCGGCAGCCAGGTCCATTTCATGGCGGAGCTCCAGGAGCTGCTGGACTTCCCGCCGGCGCCCAAGCTCAACGTCTTCGGCAAGCTCGACCCGGCCAAGGCGAGCCCGGCCGAAATGCGCGGCCAGGAGATCTTCTTCGGCAAGGGGCAATGCGCGACCTGTCATGTGCCGCCGTACTATACGGACAATCTGATGCACAACCTGCAGGTCGAGCGCTTCTACAAGCCGGTAATGATCAACGGTCGGTTTGCGAGCGCCGACGGGCCGATCAAGACATTCCCGCTGCGCGGCATCAAGGACTCGCCGCCCTATCTGCATGACGGGCGCCTGCTGACCCTCGACGACACGGTCGAGTTCTTTAATCTCGTGCTGGGAACCAAGCTGACGCAACCCGAAAAGCAGGACCTAGTGCTGTTCTTGCGGGCGCTGTAGGCGGTACTGGCGGCTGCTCTTCCGGCCACTCCACGCCCATGTTGTCGTCGCTAATGACCCGCAGGCCATGAAGCCGCCGCTCAATCTCCTCGACGCGCTGCGGTCGCTGGAAGGTTCGGCGGGGGTGCTGGTGCCGGCCTATCTCAAGCTCAAGCGCCAGGAGTGGGATTCCCACGCGCGGCATCTGTCGCCGTGGGAGCGGATACACACGCTCTGTTGCCGAGGCCCTATGCCGCCGAGTCGGCTGCTTCCTGGTCGGCCTTCACCTGGTCGGCGCGCTGCTGGCGTCCGCGGCGATGGAGGCGGATACCGGCAAGGCCGCGCGGTACGAAGATCACGAACACCACCATCACGGCGCCGACCGCTATCAAATTGTAGACGACGCCGATGAAGCGCAGGCCTTCGGTGATGCTGAACAGCAGAATGGCCCCCAGGAACGGGCCCCAGATGGTGCCGATGCCGCCGAACACCGCCATGCCGATCACAAGCGCGCTCGCAGACGAGGCGCTGACCGACGGGCTGACCAGCTGAATGTAGTAGGCGTAGAGCGCGCCGGCGAGACCCGCGCCGCCCGCGCTCAAGGTGAAGGCCAGGAGCTTGTAGAGGGTCGTGTTGATGCCGAGACTGGCGGCCAGGATCTGGTCTTCGCGGATCGCCCGGAATGCCGGCCCGGCTGCAGTGCGCCGTGTGACGTAGAGCAGGATCGCGAGGCCTGCCAACGACACCGCGGCCACGATCAGATAGGCCATTTGGCGCTGCGCCAGCGGATCGCCCGGCAGGCCGGTGAAAGTGCCGTAGTCGTGCATGCCGAATGCGCCGCCGGTCAGGCTTTCCCAATTGGTGGCGACCAGCAGCACGATTTCGCCGAAGCCCAGGGTGACGAGTGCCAGGTAGTGGCCGCGCAGGCGTAGCGCGGGAAAGCCGACGCCGAGGCCGATGATGGCGCAAAGAAAGAGCGCCGCCACCATGCCGATCCAGGAGGAGAGGCCCAGCGTCCTTGTCATGATCGCCGCGGTGTAGGCGCCGATCGAAAAGAAGCCGCCATGACCGAAGGAGATCTGTCCGGTGTATCCGCTCAGCAAATCCCAACTCGCGGCAAACAGCGCCCAGATCAGCGCCTGGATAGCGATGTGGAGCACGAAGGGATGCGACCAGACGAGCGGAGCGGCCAGGCCCGCCAACGCCAGCAGGCCAATCGCTATCGTGCGCAACGGCCGGCTCACGGCTGCTTCTTCCCGAACAGGCCGCTCGGCCGCACCAGCAGCACCAGGATCATCGTCCCGAAGGCGATGGCGTTCTGCCACTCCGACGGGATCACGATCACCGACAAGGCCTCGACGATGGCGATGATCAGGCTGGCGACGAACGCGCCCAGCAGGTTGCCCATGCCGCCCAGGATGGTGATGGCGAAGGCCTTGATAGTGAGCGTGAAGCCGACCGCCGGATAGACGCTGAACAGCGGCGCGATCAGCCCGCCTGCGAGGCCGGCAAGTGCGCAGCCGAGCCCGACGGTGAGCGTGAACACGCGGCTGAGCGAAATGCCGACCGATTGCGCCGCCGCCGGGTTCTGCGCCACAGCGCGGATCGCCATGCCCTGACGATGGAAGCGCAGGAACAGGAAAAGGGCGGCCAGACTCAGTGCCGCCACGACGACGATCAGGATGCGCTGGTTGCTGACATAGGTGAAGGAAAGGTCGAGGCCGCCGCTCATCGCCGGCGGGACCTTGAGGTATTCACCGCCCGCCGCGGCGAGCAGCGAGTTCTGCAGCAGTGCCGAGAGGCCAAGCGTCAGCACCAAGAACAACGGACCGGGATTGCGTCGCCCGAGGCGTTTCTTCAGCGGCGCGAGCAGGAGCGGATAGACGCAAAGGCCGAAGAGGAAGACGACCGCCGTCGACAGCACCAGGCCGATCGCGGGATGCAGGCCCAGCACGACCATCGCGATGTAGAGCGCGTAGCCGCCGATCGCGAAGAACTCTCCGTGTGCCACGTTGACGATGTCGAGCACGCCGAAGATCAGGGTGAGGCCGACTGCGAACAGCGCATAGATGCCGCCCAGCACGAAGCCCAGGATGACGAACTCGAGAATTTCCTCGAACATCAGCCGGCCCCTTCGCCGAGATAGAGTTTTCGGATGCGGTCGGACCGGCGCAGCTCGTCCGATGCGCCGGCGAAGGCATTGCGGCCCATGTCGAGCACATAGACGCGATGCGCCGAATCGAGGATGCGGCGCACGTTCTGCTCGACGATCAGCAGCGCGATGCCCGAGCGATTGAGGTCGGCCAGGGTGCCGTAGATCTCCTCGATCAGGCGTGGCGAGAGTGCCGCCGACGGCTCGTCGAGAATGATGAGACGCGGCGAGATCACAAGGGTGCGGGCGATGGCGAGCGCGCGCTGCTCGCCGCCCGACAGGCTGCCGGCGCGTTGGCGCGAGCGTTCTCGGAAGCGTGGGAACTGTACGTAGATCTTCTCGACCTGGTCCTTCACGGCACGGCCTGAGCCCAGGGAATAGCCGCCCAGCACGAGGTTCTCGTGCACGCTCATGTCGGCAAAGATGCCGCCGGCCTGCGCCACATAGCCGATGCCGCGGCGCATCACCTGGTCGGGCGGGCGACCCTGCAGGGTCTCGCCCTCGAATGTCACGCTGCCCTCGAACGGCGGCAGGTAACCAAAGATCGTCTTGAGCAGGGTCGACTTGCCCGCGCCGTTGGGACCGATGATGCCGACGATCTCGCCGGACGCCACGTCGAGCGCCACCTTGTGCAGGATTTCGAGCCGGCCGTAGCCCGCGCTGACGCCCTTCACGGACAGCATCAGGCGTCCCCCGTGCCAGAGCGGTGCGAGGCGCCGAGCAGCGCCTCGATCACCTGTTCGTTGGACCGAATCTCCTGCGGCGAACCGTCGGCGATCTTCTCGCCATGGTCCATCACCACAACCCTGTCGCAGAGATCCATGACAAAGCGCATGTCGTGCTCGATCAGAAGGATGGCGCGGCCGGCGCTGCGCTCGCTGCGGATGATGCCTGCAATGGTGTCACGCACTACCGGATGGACGCCGGCCAACGGCTCGTCGAGCAGCAGCAGGCCGGGCTGGACCAGCAGCTGCATGGAGACTTCGAGCAGGCGCTGCTGGCCCACCGACAGGTTCTCGCCGATCTCGTGCTGAAGATGGCTAAACTTGAAGTCGGCAAGCAGGTTGTGGGCACGCGGTTCCCAATGGTCGAGACGGCGCCCGAGCGCGGCGAGGCCGAGATTCTCCCAGACGCTGAGCTCGCGGAAGATCTTCACTTCCTGGAAGGTCCGGCCGATGCCGCGCCGCGCCACGTCGTGCAGGGCGAGGCCACCGAGCGGCACGCCGTCATGCAGCACCGTGCCGCTGTCGGCGCGCAGATGGTTGGTCACGCAGTTGAAGACCGTGCTCTTGCCCGAGCCATTGGGTCCGATCAGGCCGACCACGGTGCCGGCTTCGACTTCGAAGCTGCAGGCGTTGACCGCGAGCAGGCCGCCGAACCGCTTGCTGAGCCCGCGCACGACGAGCCGCGGCAATTGAGAGGCGGCGGCGACCACGGCTTGCCCCGGAAACGGGAACCTACTTCTTCTCCCAGGCCCAGGGCGGGACGGCCTTGTACTTGGTGCCCTGGTCGCTCGCGATGTCTTCCGGATAGACCACGGCCTTCTTGCCGTCCTGGATCTGCGTGACGATCGTGTTTACCGGCATGCGGTGACCTTCGGCCAGCGGCGCGAACTTGCGCTCGCCCCAGGCGGCCGTGAACTTGCCGCTTTCCAGCGCCGCCGCAACCTTGGCGGGATCGGTCGTGCCGGCGGTGCGGATGGCCTCCAGGGTTACCAGCGCGGCATCATGCGCCTGCACTGCGAAGGTCGACGGCGAGAAGCCGGTCTTCTTCTTGTAGGCCGCGACCATCGGCTCGGTGATGGCCGTGTACTTGCCCGGGATCCAGCGCACGTTGACCAGCGCGCCTTCCATCTCCTTGCCGTGCTCGGCCACGAAACTGTCGGCCGAGGCGCTGGTGCCCATGTGGGCGATCAGCGACGGAACGCGCAGTTCGTTCCATTGGCGGAACAGCACGGGTGCCGCCGTGCCGTAGACCTCGCCCACGATCGCCTGCGCGCCGAGACGCTTGAACTTGGCGAGCTGTGGGGTGAGGTCGGGCACGCCGCGCGGCACGAACTCGTCGGCCACGACCTCGATCTTGGGCGCATGGGCCTTCAACCACTCCTGCGAGATGCGCGAGAAGTCATGACCGGCATCGGTGTTCTCGTTCAGCATCGCGACCTTGGTCGGCTTCTCGAGCGTGGCGACGGCGGCGATCACCGAGGTCGCGATGTCATTAGCGGTCGGGCTCAGCTGGAAGACATACTGCATCTTCTGCTCGGCGATCTTCTTGCCGATGCCGAGCGAGGCCGAGCAGCAGGTGGTGATCGGCGTCGAAGCCTTCTGGAACTCGTCCATCACGCGGATGAAGACGTCGCTCGACAGGAAGCCAACACCAGCCGTAATCTTGTCGACGGTGAGCGCGCGGGTCACGACGTTGAGGCCGGTGTCGCCCTTGCCCTCGTCGTCGTACCAGATGACCTTGATCGGGGTCTTCACGCCGTTGACCATGTAGGTGGGCGCCATGCTCTCGACGGCGACCTCGATGCCGGCCTTCATCTGGGCGCCCACGTCGGCGCTGATGCCGGAGAGCGTGACGAATGCGCCGAGCTTGATCTCTTGCTGGGCGAAAGCCGGTGCCGCCAGGCCGAGGACGGCGGCAGCCGCCAGTACGGTCCTCAACGTCTTCGAAATGATGCTCATGGATGGTCCCCTTCCGATCCGAGATTGATGCAATCTCCGGGCCATGGGAAGTGAATGCAGCCCTGCGCCGGATTCGTTTGCCGCGCGGGACAGGTACCGGCAACATGGCGCCATGCCCGACACAAAAGATCCAATCGCCTTCGAGCTGTTCAAGAACGCGATCTTCTCGATCGCCGACGAGATGGCGCTCACCGTGTTTCGCACGACCTATTCAGGCGTGCTGAAGGACAACATGGATTACTCGACCGGTTTCGCCGACGCCGACGGCAAGCTGGTGGCGCAGGGCCTGACCTTGCCCGGCCATCTCGGCTCCGTGCCGACGGCGATGGAATCGATCATGCGCCACTACGGCCAGGACATGAATGAGGACGACGTCTTCATCATGAACGATCCGTTCGACGGCGGCATGCATCTGCCGGACATTTTCGTCTTCAAGCCGCTTTATCACGCCGGCAAGCGTATGGCTTTCGCCTGCACCGTCTGTCACCACACCGACGTGGGTGGGCGAGTCGCAGGGTCGAACGCGTCTGACTCGACGGAGATCTATGCCGAGGGCCTGCGCATCGCGCCGCTGAAGCTCTACGAGGCCGGTAAGCTCAACCAGACGATCATGACGTTCATCGAGAAGAACGTGCGCATTCCGGTAAAGGTGTTCGGCGACCTGCGCGCGCAGCTTGCCGCCTGTCACATCGCCGAGCAGCAGTTCGCCGAGCTGGTCGCCAAGCATGGACCGGAGGAAACGACGGCCTTCATGCGCGAGACGGTCGACTATGCCGAACGGCTGACGCGCGCCTCGCTCGCCAAGTTGCCCGACGGCGAATGGAGCTTCGAGGACTGGATCGACGACGATGGCGTCGACTACGGCAAGCCGATCCGCCTGTTCGTCACCATCCGCAAGACCGGCGACCACATGGTGGTCGACTGGACGGGCACCAATCCGCAGGTCAGGGGCGCGATCAACAATACGCTCTCCTTCACCAAGGCCGCCTCCTACACCGGCATCCGCTCGGTGCTGCCGGCCGGCATTCCGAACAACGAAGGTGTATTCCGCGCCATCGAAGTGATCTGCCCGCCCGGCACCGTGGGCAACGGCGTGCTGCCGGCGGCCTGCGCGGCGCGCGGTCTCACCGGCTTCCGCATGGTCGACTGCATGTTCGGCGCGCTCGCCATGATGCTGCCTGACAAGGTCAAGGCGGCGGGCGACGGCGGCAACACCGGCATCTCGATCGGCGGCTACGATGCGGCGCGCAAGCCGTTCATCTATGTCGACTTCACCTGTGGCGCCTGGGGCGCGCGGCCGTGGGCCGATGGGCTCGACGGCAATAGCCACATGTTCGCCAACATGGCATCGCACTCGATTGAGGTGACGGAGGCCGAGGAGCCGATCCAGCTGCTCGCCTACGAATTCGTTGCCGACAAGGCGGGTGCTGGCAAATACCGCGGCGGGGTGCCGTTCCGGCGGGATTACCGTTTCCTTGAGACCGAGGGAACCTTGCAGGTCCGCTCCGACCGGCGCGACCATCGGCCGTTCGGCCTCTACGGCGGCAGCCCCGGTGCGCCGTCGGAGAATTATCTCAACCCGCAGGCCGAGAACCGGACCTTGCCGGGCAAGTTCACCATGAACGTGAAGAAGGGCGACATCTTTCGCCATGTGCTGGCCGGCGCGGGCGGCTGGGGCGATCCATTGGAGCGCGATCCCGCTGCCGTCGTGAAGGACGTGCGCAACGAGCTCCTGTCCGTGGCGAAGGCCGCGGCGGACTACGGCGTGGTCGTCGACACCGTGAATTGGACCGTGGAGGCGGCCGCCTCCGCCAAGCTGCGCGAGGAGGTCCGTCGCGCGCGCGGCTGGACGGAGACGCCCAAGGTGCAATGGCAGGATCCGCCGTCGGCCGCCTCGGGTGCAGTGCGGGCCGCGGAATGAGTGCAGTCGGGAGTTATCGTGTCGGCATCGACATCGGCGGCACGTTCACGGACATCGTTCTGCTGGGCGCGGACGGCACGCTTCACACCAAGAAGATTTCGTCGAGTGTCGGCAACTACGCAGCCGCGATCGTCGAGGGCCTGAGCGAACTGTTCCAGGAGACGGGCCTCGCCGGCGCGGCGATCGAGGAGATCCGCCACGGCACCACCGTCGCCTCCAATGCGATCCTCGAACACAAGGGCGCTCGCGTCGGGCTGATCACCACCAAAGGTTTTCGCGACGTGCTGGAGATTCGCACCTTGCGCATGCCCAAGCTCTACGACATCGCCTGGGAGAAGCCCGCGCCGCTGGTCGAACGCTATCTTCGCCAGGTCGTCGACGAGCGAGTCGATGCCCGCGGCCGCATCGAACGCGCGCTCGATGCCAAGGATGCCGAACGTGCCGTCGACGTTCTGCTGGCTGAGAAGGTCGAGGCGATCGCCGTCTGCCTGCTCAATTCCTTCGCCAATCCGCGCCACGAGCTGATGATCAAGGAGATCCTCGAGCGTAAGGCACCGACGCTCAAGATGAGTGTCTCCTACGAAGTGCTGCCCGAGATCAAGGAGTACGAGCGCACCTCGACGACGGTGATCAACGCCTATGTCATGCCGATCGTCGCGAGCTATCTGCGCGCCTTGCGCATGGGCCTCGACGGCGCGGGCATTCCGGCACGCCTGCTGCTGATGCAATCGAACGGCGGCCTCACCAGCGACACCGCTGCGGCCGAGCGGCCGATGAACATCATCGAATCGGGTCCGGCCGGCGGCGTGGTCGGCGCCCAGGCCCTGGCGCGCGCCAAGCAGCTGCCGAAGATCATCACTTTCGACATGGGCGGCACGACGGCCAAGGCCTCGATGGTCGAGGACGGCGAAGTGAGCCGCGCCAGCGAATATTCGGTCGGCGCGGGCATCATGATCGGCTCGCGGCTGCTGACCGGCGCGGGCTACATGCTGAAGGTGCCGGCGATTGACTTGGCCGAAGTGGGCGCCGGCGGCGGCAGCCACGTCTGGATCGACGGCGGCGGCTCGCTGCAGATCGGACCGGAGAGCGCCGGCGCCCTGCCGGGCCCGGTCTGCTACGACAAGGGCGGCGAGATGCCGACCGTGACCGACGCCAATGTTCTGCTGGGCTACATCAATCCGCAGCACCTCGTTGGTGGTGCGCTAACGCTCAATGCGGGCAAGGCGAAACAGGCGTTCGAGGCGAAAGTCGCCAGACCGCTGGGCCTCGCGATCGAGAAGGCGGCGTACGGCGCGCATCTGATCGCGGCATCGAACATGATCCGGGCCATTAAGTCGGTGTCGACCGAGCGCGGCCGCGATCCGCGCGAGTTCGCGCTGTTTGCGTTTGGCGGCAACGGCCCGCTGTTCGCCTGCGGCATGGCCAAGGCGCTCGGCATGAGCCGGGTCGTGGTGCCGCCGTCGGCCGGCCTCTTCTCGTCGTTCGGCCTGCTCTATGCCGATGTCGAGCATCATTATTCGCGCACCTTCCGGCGGCTCTTGCGTCAGGCCGATCTCGCCGAGATCCAGCGCGCCTGGACGGGGCTTGCCGATCAGGCGACGGCACAGCTCGCGGCCGAGAATTTCGATTCAGCCCGCATCCGCCTGCGTCGGTCGGCGGCGTTGCATTACCAGGGCCAGAGCTACGAACTCACCGTGCCGGTGCCCGAAGGCCCGCTCGACGACAAGATGGTGGCGCTGCTCGAGGAAGCCTTCGGCCAGGAGCACGAGAAGACCTACGGCCATCGGGCCGGCAAGGACGAGCCGGTCGAACTCGTGTCGATCCAGATCGTGGGTCAGGGACTGCGCGACGGCGCAGGCGTGCCCGATCGGCTGAAGCCCAGCCGTGGCGAGCCCAACCCGCCACCACCGCGTCCGGCCTATTTCGGCGACGATGGCTGGGTAGAGACGCCGATCCTGCGACGCTCCGATCTTGCGACCGAGCGCACTGGCCCGCTGATCGTCGAGGAGTACGACGCCACCTGTATCGTGCCGCCGGGCGCCAGGGCCAGCCTCGATTCGGGCGGCAACATCGTGATCGTGCTCGGCTAGAGCCTTACGTCCAGCGCGCAGTGTACTGCGCATCGACCGCCGCTGCGCGACCGCTTCAACATGATGGGGCAGTGCAAGTAGCCGATAACTGGATGCCGCAATCGCCGCCCCCTTTCTGACCTCTACCAGATTCGAGATATTCGTTGCCGCGGCATACATCTCGACGGTGGGTGGCAATGCACGGAGCCTCGATGTCCGCTCCGGGGCAGAAGCAGAAGTGATAGCCTTTCGGCGTCATGTCTGATGTGTGCCTGAAGCGGACATCCCTCAGACCCCAATTAATGTCATACGAACCCTAAGAGGCGGTTCGCCGAGGGTTCGAATCGACAGTAGCGATCGACGTTGCAGTGCAACGTTGCAACGCAAAAAGATTCTCCGCTTCAGGCAGCGTGAGATTTCCCATCGCAGATTGGAGCAGCATTGTCTGTTGCAAGTGGGCCAGTGTTTTATCGAGGTGGATCGGAAACAACCACTCGACATTATGGCTCGGAGAAAACGCACCGAAAGCCGCCGAATTAATCGAATTTGGAGTCGAATTGTGCGCCGCATGGTGGTCGATTTGCGCGCGAAAGACCCCGCAAAAACGGCTTCTTATACGACGCATCGGCCCTTGGAGAGAAAGTTCGCAGCCTCACTGGCGGGCAGAGAGACATTCGAACCCGAGGTGGCTGTTTGATGCTTGCATCACGGGGAGCATCAATGACGATCTAATCTTTCCCGTCTCGATAAGAAGGGGAGAGCGAAAAAAGGCCCATTCTATCGGCGTTTTCCGAGTTGTGCATGCGACAGGCCTTCCGCGCACCGTCGCGATTGGGGGCCGGGAAGTCGCGCAACATACGCCTGGAGAAAAGTTCGCGAATGGTCCGTCTGGCTAGCGGTCGGGATTCGAACTGATTGCGGCAACTCGTACTTCCGCTTTGCTCCCCAAAGCGGACTGGGGACGGACCTCGCCCGAGGTCCGCTTTGGGCCCAGGAGCGGACATGATCTTCCGTCGGATCGATCGGCGCGCCGCGGTCGTCAAAGGAAAGACTTGGGAGGTGCCCTCAGGTGGCACAGAAAAGGGCACCATCGGGTGCTTGGCTGATCAAAGCGTCTCGAGGAACCCGATCATCGCGGCATTCACCTCGGTCGCACGCTCCTGCTGGGTCCAGTGACCACATCCCGGAAGCATGAGCTGCCTGCGAAGCTGCGGGACTGTGCTCGGCAGGTTCGCCAGCGTCTGTTCCATCCCAGGAAATTTCACCACCAGATCGCGGTCGCCGGCAACATAGAGGGCTGGCACCGTGATCTTCGCACCTGCGTAAGGTGCGAGCAGCTCCCAGTTCCTATCGGCGTTGCGGTACCAGTTAAGGCCGCCGCGAAATCCGGTCCGTGTGAACTCTGACGAGTAGAAGTCGAGATCGGCATCGGTCAACCACGAAGGCAGTTCCGGGGGATCTGCCATAGCGCCAAGCAGTCCGGCCTTGCGATCGACCATGCCAACAGTGGGCCCAGCCTCCCAGGCGCCCCCTGTCCCTCGCGGGGCATCGCCAGAGGCTCCGTACAACATGCGACGGATCGTGGTCCTGGGCGCCCGTTCCAGTTCGGCTTCTGCGTTGCCGGGTGTCTGGAAGTAGAGTTGATAGAACAAGGCCGTATCGGTTTGCGGCATTGCCGTAGTCGGCCGCAACGGGCCGCGGCCTCGATAGGGCACGCTGAGGCCGATCACGGCACGGAAGCGGTCGGGCCGGAGCAGCGCGGAATGCCATGCCACGGGACCGCCCCAGTCGTGACCAGCGATGACAGCTGTCTACTCACCCAGGGCATCGAGCACACCCACCATGTCGCCCACGAGATGAAGAAGCGTGTACTGATCGATGGCTTCAGGACGATCCGTCTGCCCGTATCCGCGCATGTCAGGCGCAACGGCGTGGTAGCCGGCGTCAGCCAATGCCTTCAATTGATGCCGCCACGAGTACCAGGATTCCGGAAATCCATGGCACATCAGAACGAGCGGCCCAGAGCCCTGCTCGGCAATGTGCATCTCGATGCCATTGGTCTTGATCGTCCGGTGCTTCACTTGTGTCATCGATCGTCCTGCCTAGCATCAAGCTGAGAGTGTGCCAGCCCCGGCACAGCTTTCCACTGCATTTTCCGGACCGCTTCGCGCTCCCGGGGGGAAAGACGGACGTCGCCATGAGGCCCTCCTCGGCGAGATGCAGAGGCGCAGGGAATTTCTCGTCCCTGCAGCGCAGATGAGGCTCCTCCCCAGAAAGTGTTCGTGCCAAGATTGAATGGTGGGCTCGACGTCTCTTCCTGAAACCACACAGCACTCGAGGGAAACCGCATGCCTGAACCATACGATGTAATCATTGTCGGAGGAGGTATCGCGGGCAATGCCTTGGCGACGGTTCTGGCCAGACAAGGCATCTCCGTAGCCGTACTGGAGCGTGACCTGGCACCGGTCGACAGGGTGCGCGGTGAATTCATGGCCCCGTGGGGTGTCGCCGAATTGAGGCGACTTGGTCTTCTCGATACCCTCCGGAGTGCCGGCGGCCTCTTTACCAAGAGAAGCGTTCCCTATGACGAGAACATGCCGGGCGATGCGGCGCTGCCGTTCGCTTTTGATTTATCAACGGTCTTGCCGGAGGTGCCTGGGCCATTCTGTATGAGCCACCCCGCGATGTGCACGACCCTGGCGGACGCAGCCGAAGGCGCCGGGGCAACATACCTGCGCGGTGTGGAGGATATCGAAATATCTGCGGGAGCGCCGCCGGTTGTCGCCTTCAACCAGGGCGGCGTGCGAATGGAATGGCGACCACGTCTCGTGATCGGTGCTGACGGTCGCAATTCCCGAGTACGGCAACAAATCGGCTTCGCTCTTCTCGCGGATACCCCCCGCAATCTAATCGGCGGGATGCTCGTGGAGAATGTTCCCGACTGGCCACAGGACACACAGGTCATCGGCACAGAGGGTCGAGTCCACTTTCTGGTCTTTCCCCAGGGTGGAGACAGGGTTCGCCTCTATCTTTGCTACGACTTCACAGACAAGGCGACCTACGCCGGTCCTCAGCGGAGAGAAAATTTGATCTCGGCCTTCGCCAGGCTCACATGTTTGCCTTACGCGCCGGCTATCGCCGCGGCGCGGCCGATTGGCCCGTTCAACTCATTCTCAAACGAGGATCACTGGATCGAGAATCCGACGGCCCCGGGCGTCGTACTGGTAGGCGACGCGGCCGGGCACAACGATCCGATTATCGGTCAGGGACTATCAATTGCATTGCGCGATGTCCGACTGGTGAGCGACGCGATTCTTGCCGGAGGGCGCGACCAAAGCGCGTTCCGGCCTTATGTCGAGGAGCGGCTTGAACGGATGCGCCGGCTGAGGATAACGGCTCGTCTGGCCGTAACCCTTCGGGCCGAGTATGGCGACGAAGCTCGCGTGCGCCGTCAAAGGGCCGGTTATCGCATGCGAGTAGAAAAAATGTTGTCACCGACGCCAGCGTCAATCGTTGGGCCTGAGAGATTGCCTGCGGCAGCATTTGAACAGACCACTATCGATGCGCTTCTGGCGCCCTGATCCGATGCCGTCAGGGCTGTCCATCTCTGCCATGTCCGTTTTGGGTCGGTCACTAGCGGAAGTGACGGCCTGTCGGCCTCACGCCCGATGTGTCCCTGCAAGCGGACATTTCGCCCCCGAGTTTAATGTCCTACGAACCCGAAGAGGCGGTTTGCCGAGGGCTCAAATCGATGGGTGCGATCGACGTTGCAGTGCAACGTTGCGTCGCAAAAAGATTCTCCACTTCACGAGGCGTGAGATTCTTTACGCGCGTTTGTAGCAGTTCAGTCCGATGTAAGCGGGGCAGCATTTCGATGGTGTGCATGGGCAACGACCACTCACCAATCATGGCCCGGAGAAGGCGCGCCGAAAGCGCCCAACCGGACCGAATTTGAGGGCGAATTGTGGGCGCTGGTGGTTGTTTTCTGCGCGAATGTGCCCGGAAACCGGGCCTCATTTGCGATGCGTACCAGCCCGGAGAGAAAGTTTGCGGGCTCGCTGGCGGACAGGGCGGGATTCGAACCCGCGGTGGCTGTTACACCACGCACGCTTTCCAAGCGTGTGCCTTAAACCACTCGGCCACCTGTCCTCCGGGAGCGGTCGGCGGCTCTTATAGCGTGCCGGGCGGCGCGGGCAACGGCATCTTCCTTCGGTAACCCGGCTTGGCTAGGGTGCGCCCGACATTGGGGGGAAGATGGTCCTTTTTCGGGCCCTGGGATGGCTGCTGCTGGTGATGACAGTCGCGGCTGCGGTGCAGAACGGGTTGACCTGGTGGTCGGAGGGCAGCTTTCGCTTTCTGGCGCTGAGCGACGTCTGGGCGCATCTGGAATACGGCTCGCTGGCGGCGATCCAGGGGCACGCGACGGGGGGCGGCGCGGCGCGCGGCTTGGCGTGGGCCGTCCTGGCGCTGCTGCGCCTGCCTGCGATCCCGGTGTTCCTGATCCTCGGCCTGTTCCTGCTGTGGATCGGGCAGAGGAGTCCGGAGGGCCGGCGCCGCGGTGGCGCCGCGTCCTCGAGCTTCGCCGTCGGCACCCGGCGGCCCAGGCGCCGGCGCAGCCGGGGCCTTTCGTAGCTCCTAGCGGTTGTCCATCTTGAGCGCGGCGATGAAGGCCGACTGCGGGATCTCGACCTCGCCGATCTGCCGCATGCGCTTCTTGCCCTTCTTCTGCTTCTCCAGAAGCTTCTTCTTGCGGCTGATGTCGCCGCCGTAGCACTTGGCCAGCACGTCCTTGCGCATCGGGCTGATCGTCTCGCGCGCGACCACGCGACCGCCGATCGCGGCCTGGATGGCGATCTTGAAGAGCTGGCGCGGGATCAGGTCCTTCAGCCGCTCGCACAGCGCGCGGCCGCGGCTCTCGGCGGCGTTCTTGTGCACGATCATCGACAGCGCATCGACCGGCTCGGCGTTCACCAGGATGGCGAGCTTCACCAGGTCGCTCTGCTCGTAGCCGTCCATCTCGTAGTCGAAGCTGGCATAGCCGCGCGTCATCGACTTCAGGCGGTCGTAGAAATCGAACACGACCTCGTTCAGCGGCAGGCGATAGATCGCCATGGCGCGCGTGCCTGCGTACGTCAGCTCGATCTGCTGGCCGCGGCGCTCCTGGCAGAGCGTCAGCACGGAGCCGAGATGCTCGTCGGGCGTGATGATCGTGGCCTTGATCCACGGCTCCTGCATCGACTCGATCTTCATCGGGTCGGGATAGTCGGCCGGATTGTGCAGCTCCATCGACGAGCCATCGGTCATCGCCACCTTGTAGACGACCGACGGTGCCGTCGTGACGAGGTCGAGATTGAACTCGCGCTCCAGCCGCTCCTGCACGATCTCGAGGTGCAACAGCCCGAGGAAGCCGCAGCGGAAGCCGAAGCCAAGGGCTGCACTGGTCTCGGCCTCGAAATGGAACGAGGAGTCGTTGAGGCGGAGCTTGGAGAGCGACTCGCGCAAGGTCTCGAACTCGGCCGCATCGGCCGGGAAGAGACCGCAGAACACCACCGGCACGCTGGGCTTGAAGCCCGCCAGCATCTCGGTCGCGGGCTTGCGGTCGTCGGTGATCGTGTCGCCCACCTTGCAGTCGGCGATGGTCTTGATGCCGGCGATGATGAAGCCGATCTCGCCCGGGCCCAGCTCGGCCACGTCGGTGGCCTTGGGCGCGAAGATGCCGACCTTGTCCAGGTCATAGGCCGCGGCCGCCGCCATCATGCGGATCTTCATGCCCTTCTTCAGCACGCCGTCCTGCACGCGCACCAAAGTGACGACGCCGAGATACGGGTCGTACCAGCTGTCGACCAGCAGGGCCTTCAGGGGCGCCTCGCGGCTGCCCTTGGGCGGCGGCAGACGCTTGACCATGGCTTCCAGCAGATCGTCGATGCCGAGGCCGGTCTTGGCCGAGACCATGACGGCCTCGGACGTGTCGATGCCGACCACGTCCTCGATCTCGCGGCAGACCCGCTCGGGATCGGCGGACGGAAGATCTATCTTGTTCAGGACCGGGATGATCTCGTGATTGGCCTCGATCGCGTGGTACGCATTCGCTAGCGTCTGCGCCTCGACGCCCTGGCTGGCGTCGACCACCAGCAGCGAGCCCTCGCAGGCGGCGAGCGAGCGGCTCACCTCGTAGGCGAAGTCGACGTGGCCGGGCGTGTCCATCAGGTTCAGGACATAGGTCTTGCCGTCCTTGGCCGGGTAGTTCAGCCGCACCGTCTGCGCCTTGATGGTGATGCCGCGCTCGCGCTCGATGTCCATCGAATCGAGCATCTGGTCGTGGAACTCGCGCTCGCTCACCGCGCCGCAGGCCATCAGCAGCCGGTCGGCCAGCGTGCTCTTGCCATGGTCGATATGGGCAATGATCGAGAAATTACGGATCAACGACAGGTCGGTCATTTCACTCTAACCACGCAACACGGCAGCGGTCGCCTTGATGACGGCCGCGACGATCTTGTTGCACGCCGCCTCGATCTCCGCATCCGTGAGCGTGCGCTCCATCGGCTGCAGGGTGACGGCGATCGCCAGCGATTTCTTGCCCTCCGGCACGCCTTTGCCGGCATAGACGTCGAACACGCGCGCTCCGGTGATCAGCGCCTTGTCCGCGTTGCGCGCGGCGCGCACCAGCTTCTCGGCCTCGACGTTGGCGTCGACCAGGAAGGCGAAATCGCGCTCGACCGGCTGGAAGGCCGACAGGACGAGCTTGGGGCGCGCCTTGGAGGCCTTCGCCTTGGGCGGTGGCGGAGCGTCGAGGAACACCTCGAACGCCACGACCGGTCCCTTGAAGTCGGCGTCGGCGGCGAGTTCGGGATGGAGTTCGCCGAAGTTCGCCATCACGCGATCGCCGAGCTTGATCACGCCGGACCGGCCGGGGTGATACCAATCGGGTGCGCCCGTCTGCGCGGACATGTTCTCGACCGGCGCGCCGATGGCGGCCAGCACCGCCAGCGCATCGGCCTTGGCGTCGAAAGCGTCGACGGTGCGGGCAGGGCCCGCCCAGTTGCGCGGCACCGCCATGTTGTGACGCACACCGGCGGCCACGCGGGCCTGGCCCGCCGGGGTCGCGTCCTTGTACTGCGGACCTACTTCAAACAGGGCCGGATCGCCGAGGCCGCGGGCCTCGTTGCGCGAAGCAGCATCGATCAGGTTGGGCAGGATCGAGGGCCGCATCGTATCGAGCGTCGCATCGATCGAATTGAGCAGCCGCAGGTCGGCGCCGCCGCCGCCGAAGCGCTCGGCCTTCTTCAAGGGCAGGAACGACCAGGTCACGGCCTCGTTCATGCCGCGCGCCGCGAGTGCCCGGCGCGCCTGCGGCACACGGCGTTGCAGCGCATCGCGCGCGGGCTTCGAGGTGGTGGAAAGGCGCGGCAGGGACGTGGTCGGAATCCTGTCGAAACCCGCGACGCGCGTGACTTCTTCGACGAGGTCCGCCTCGCCCACGATGTCGGGACGCCACGACGGCACGGCAGCCGTCCATGGGCCGGTCCCGGAGACCGTGAAGCCGAGCTTGGTCAGGATATCGGCAGTGTCCTTGGCCGGCACGTCGATCGCCGTCAGCGTCTTCACGCGATCGGCACGCAGCATGAAGCTCTTCTCCCAGGCGGGCATGACGCCGCTCGAGAAGATCTCGCTCGCCTCGCCGCCGCACAGTTCGAGGATCAGGCGCGTGGCGACGTCGGTGCCCCAATGGACCGACTGCGGATCGATGCCGCGCTCGAAGCGGTAGCGCGCGTCGGACTGGATGCCGAGCTTGCGTCCCGTCGTGGCCGTGCGGATCGGATCGAAGTAGGCGACCTCGAGCAGCACGTCGGTCGTGTCGTCCTGGACGCCGGTCGCTTCGCCGCCCATGACGCCACCCAGACCGTGCACGCCTTTGGAGTCGGCGATCACGGCGATCGAGGGATCGAGCGTGTAGGTCTTGCCGTCGAGCGCCTGGATCTGCTCGCCGTCGCGTGCTTGGCGCATGACGAGATCGCCCGAGAGCTTCCTGGCGTCGAACACATGCAGCGGCCGGTTGAGGTCGAAGGTCACGAGGTTGGTGATATCGACCAGCGTGGAGATCGGCCGCAGACCGATGGCCTTCAGTCGGCGCTGCAGCCAGTCGGGCGAGGTCCCGTTCTTGAGGCCGCGAAAGTGACGACCGACCACGATGGGGCAGGGGCTGTCGGGCTTGGCCTCGTAACCGTGCGTCCACTTGATCGGGCTCTGGTAGGCGCCCTTGGTCGGCGCGGCCTTCATCGGCTTCAAGGTGCCGAGGCCCGCCGCCGCGAGGTCGCGCGCGATGCCGTGCACGCCCAGGCAATCGCCGCGGTTGGGCGTCACCTTGATCTCGATCACCGCATCGTCGAGGCCGAGGGCCTCGGCCGCCGGGATGCCGGTCATAGTGTCTTCCGGCAGATCGATGATGCCGCTGTGGTCGTCGCCGAGCTGCAGCTCGCGGCTGGAGCAGAGCATGCCGTTGCTCTCCTCGCCGCGGATCTTGCTCGCCTTCAAGGTCATGTCGGTGCCGGGGATGTAGCTGCCGGTCGGCGCGAAGATGCCCTTCATGCCGGTGCGCGCGTTCGGCGCGCCGCACACGACCTGGACCACGCCCGCGCCGGTGTCGACCTTGCAGACCCTCAGGCGGTCGGCGTTGGGATGCTGCACGGCCTCGACCACATAGCCCACGACGAAGCCCTTCAGGGACTCGGCCGGATTGGTGATGCCCTCGACCTCGAGGCCGAGCATGGTGAGCGCGTCACGCACCTGGGTGAGCGTCGCGGTCGTGTCGAGATGCTCCTTGAGCCAGCTCAGCGTGAATTTCATCGCACGCTCTCCAGCGCCGAGAAGCCGTAATGGCGCAGCCACCGCAGGTCGGAGTCGAAGAAGCTACGCAGGTCGGGAATGCCGTACTTCAGCATGGCAATGCGATCGATGCCCATGCCGAAGGCGAAGCCCTGGTAGACAGCGGGATCGAGGCCGCAGTTGGCGATCACGTTGGGGTGCACCATGCCGGAGCCCAGGATCTCGAGCCACGAATCGCCCGCGCCGATCTTGAGCTCGCCGCCCTTCCACGAGCAGCCGATGTCGACTTCGGCCGACGGTTCGGTGAAGGGGAAGTAGGACGGGCGGAAGCGCAGCGGCAGGTCGTCGATCTCGAAGAAGGCGCGGCAGAAATCGACCAGGCAGCCCTTGAGATGGCCCATGTGCGTCGTGCGGTCGATCACCAGGCCTTCGACCTGGTGGAACATCGGCGTGTGCGTGGCGTCATTGTCGATGCGGAAGGTGCGGCCCGGCACGATGATGCGCAGTGCCCCGCCGTCGGCCAGCATCTTCTGCACGTCCTTGTTCAGCATCGTGCGTGCCTGCACCGGCGAGGTATGCGTGCGCAGCACCATCGGCGTGCCGTCGGCGCGCGACGGCAGGTAGAACGTGTCCTGCATCTGCCGCGCCGGATGATCGGGCGGGATGTTGAGGGCGGAGAAGTTGTGCCAGTCGTCCTCGATGTCCGGACCCTCGGCCCAGGTGAAACCCATCTCGCCGAAGATTGCCGCGACCTCGTCCATCACCTGGCCGATCGGATGCAGGCTGCCGCTAGCGACTCCGGTGTACTCGGGGCGCGTCGGCAGCGAAATGTCGATCTTCTCGGACGCAAGCCGCGCGGCGAGGGCCGCGCTGCCCAGCAGGCCCTTGCGCGCCTCGAGTGCCGCCTCGATCTCGCTCTTGAGCTGGTTGACCCGCGCGCCGAATTCCTTGCGCGCCTCGGGCGCCATGCCGCCCAGGGTCTTCATCAGGCTGGTGACGCTGCCCTTCTTGCCGAGCACGGCCACGCGCGCGCTCTCGAGGGCGGCCAGATCGGCTGCCTGCTCGACGGCGCTCATCGCTTCGCTGCGAATGGTCGAAAGATCGTCCATCTCTCACATCCCGGTCCAAACACGAAAAAAGGGAGCCTGTGGTCCAGGCTCCCTCTTTATGATTTCAATCCGCTGCGCCTTGTGGCGCGGCGAACATTACTTGAGGGCGGCCTGGGCCTGATCGACCAAAGCCTTAAACGCCGTCGGCTCCCGCGCGGCGAGATCGGCCATGACCTTGCGGTCGACCTCCACGCCGGCCTTCAGGATGCCGTTCATGAACTGCGAGTAGGTCATGCCGTGCTCGCGGACCGCCGCATTGATGCGCTGGATCCACAGGCCGCGGAACGCACGCTTCTTGTTGCGGCGATCGCGATAGGCGTACTGCAGGCCCTTCTCGACCTTTTCGATGCCGACGCGGAACGCCAGCTTGGCGCGGCCGCGATAGCCCTTGGCGAGCTTGAGAACCTTCTTGTGACGAGCGTGTGCAGCCACGCCCCGCTTTACGCGTGCCATGGTCTACCTCTCGTACGGGAAGAAGTTGCGCTTGATGATGCGCGTATCGGGTTCGGACACGATCGCCATGCCGGTTGCCTGGCGCAGGAAGCGGTTGCCCCGCTTGCTCATGCCATGGCGTTTTCCGGCAACGCCGTGCTTAACCTTGCCGGACGCGGTGAAGCGAAAACGCTTCTTGGCGCCGCTCTTGGTCTTCATCTTGGGCATTTTCATTCCTTTTCAAAGGGTTACGATAGGCAGTCGAGGCAATGCCCTCTGGGCCAGACCACCGAAGAAAGGCGCTTATACAGACCGCTCCCGGCCCGTGCAAGCGCAGCACCGGACCCCAAAAAGGCTATTGTCGGGGCGTTTTGTCGAGGAGTTCCAGTCACATGCCGCAATCCCAGAAGCAAGCCCACGGCCCCCTCCAGGGCCTCAGGGTCGTGAGCTGCTCCACCGCGCAGGCAGGCACGGTGCCCTACATGCTGATGGCCGATCTCGGGGCCGACGTGATCAAGATCGAGCCACCGGCGGGCGGCGACCCCTCGCGCCGCATGACCGTGCTGCCGGGTATGGGCAGCACCTTCTTCGAGACCAACAATCGCGGCGTGAAGAGCGTGACGCTCAACCTCAAGACGCCGGAGGGCAAGGCGATCCTGCACAAGCTCGTCGCCGAGGCCGACATCTTCGGCCAGAACTTCCGGCCGGGGGCCGCCGAAAAGAACGGCTTCGGCTGGGAGGAGCTGCGCAAGATCAACCCCAAGCTCGTCTATGTCTCGATCTCGGGCTACGGCACCAAGGGGCCGCACGCGCACCTGCCGGGCACCGACTCGATGGCGCAGGCACTGGGCGGCGTCGCCGAGGCCTATTCGATGCCGGGCCAGAAGATGCGCACCGGCATCGCCTCCGTGGCCGACGAATCGACGGCGATGCTGGCCTTTGGCGGCGCGCTGGCGGCGCTCCACCATGCCCGCACGACGGGAGTCGGCCAGAAGATCGAGCTGTCGCTGCTGGGCTCGTTGGTACGGCTGATGGGCTGGACCTTCACCACCACCATGTGGCGCAACCAGAACCCCGTCACCGGGCAGGCCCGCGTCACCGGCACGGCGGAGCGGCCGGGCATGAGCGCCTCCTTCAACGACGGCGACGGCAAGCCGCTCGTCTTCCAGCTCACCGGACCGGAGAACTGGAGCGACGCCATGACGGCGCTGGGCTTCCTGCCGCGGCTGAAAGAGGCGGGCTTCGCCAATCTCGGCGTCATCATCGACAACGACGCCAAACGCAACGAGCTGCTGGCGCTGCTCGACGAGCTGTTCGCCACCGGAAAGCGCGAGGACTGGGTGGCGAGGCTGCGCGGCGCGGACATCGTGGCGGCGCCGATCAATACGCTGCTCGAGGCCTCGAACGATCCCGACGTGATCGCCAACGGCTACGTCACCGAGGTCGAGCATCCCAGGCACAAGCGGAAACTCAAGGTGCACGGCACGCCGTGGCAATTCTCCGAGACGCCGGCCAGGCCCGGCATCGCGCCGGAACTGGGCGAGCATAACGAGGCGGTGCTGGGCGGGCTGGGCTACAGTGCCGCCGACATCGCCGAGCTGAAGGCCAGGAAGATCATCTGAGGAGCAAGGGCATATGACGTTGAAGGGCAAAGTGGCGCTCGTGACCGGCGCACAGCAGGGCATCGGGGCGGCGATCGCCGTAGCGCTGGCCGAGGCGGGGGCGGATGTGGCGCTGACCTGGCTGGACGATCAAAAGGCGGGCGAGGCGGTCGCGGCCAGGGTGAAGGCTGCCGGCCGCAAGGCGCTGCTGCTCAAGGTCGACGTCTCGAAGCTTCCCGAGATCGACAAGATGGTGGCCGACACCGTGAAGGAACTGGGCGCGCCCGACGTCCTGGTCAACAACGCCGGCGTCTATCCGAGGGTGCCGTTGCTGGAGATGAAGGAGAGCGACTGGGACTTCGTGCTCGATATCAACCTCAAGGCCGGTTGTTTCGGATGCATCGCCGCGGCCAAGGCCCTGATCGCGGCCAGGAAGCCCGGTGGTTCGTTCATCAACCTCGCTTCGGCGGCCGTGCGCGGCGCGGTGCGCGGCGTGCATTACAGCGCGAGCAAGGGCGGCATCGTTTCCATGACCCGCGCACTGGCGCTCGAACTGGCGCCCCACAACATCCGCGTCAATGCCATTGCGCCCAGCCTGACCGACACCGCCCAGCCGCGCTTCGGCAACACCACCGAGGAGCTGATCGAGATGGCCAAGGCCAACATGCCGCTCGGTGGCAAGATGCTGACGCCGGAGCAGATTGCGCGCACGGCGGTCTTCCTTGCGTCCGACGATTCCGACGCCACGACCGGCCAGGTGCTGCACGTCAACGGCGGCTCTTACATGCCGTGAGCCGGGCCGTTACTAAAAGTGACGCTTAAAATAATGGAGGAATAAAGGGACAGGCTGCCAAACGCCCTTCCCGGAAGGGTTCAAGGCACGCAGTTACCGTCGAGTAACGCTTTTAAATACGGAGGAAAAACGGAAACGCCCCGAAAACCTCTCCTACCTTGCTCGATCCAGCCCACCGTCTGGCGTCTCCCAAGGCCCCCGCGCTTGTAACAAGGGTCCGGGTCCCCTTGAAGCAAGAATTGCATATTATGCATTAAATATAAAGCGATAAAAGCAATGTTCACAGGCGCTTAGCCTATAGTTCCAGCCATCTGCGTCAGTCCCAGCGCGATCCGAGATCCCGGCCAAACGGGCGGAGGGGGCCGCCCGCCCAATCGCGGCGCGCACGGCCGGCACGCGGCTCGACCCGCCGGTCAGGAAGATCGTATCGACGGCAGCAGACCTTAGGCCCGCCGCCGCGATGCAATCGCACGCCGCCTCGTACAGCCGATCTATCCTGGCTTCGATGGCGCGGTCGAAATCGACGCGCGTCGCGGTGATCGCGAGGCCCGCCTCGAGAAAGGTCAGAGGCACAGCCGCACGTTCCTTGGCGCTCAGCGCGATCTTGGCATCCTCCACGGCGAACGCCAGGCGATGGCCGAGCCGTTGGCGCACCACATTCAGAAGACGTTCCACTTTTTCCGGTTCGCCAGCGCGCGAGACCAGCCCGGCGAGTTCACGCTCGTTCTTGTAGGTATAGGCGAAGTTGATTTTCGCCCAATCGGCAAGCTCGTGGTAGAGCGCGTTCGGCATCGGCAAGTTCTTTTCGATGAGCTGCGTGCCGAGACCCAGAAGCGGCATCACCGCCGCGACGCTGAGCGCGGTGTCGAAGTCGGTGCCGCCCACGTGCACGCCGGCGGTCGCGAGCACGTCTCGGCCGCGATCGGCGCGCTCGCGGTGCCGCGGGCCGACACGGATGATGGAAAAGTCGCTCGTGCCGCCGCCGATGTCGGCGATGAGCACCTGCTCTTCGCTCTGTACCGTCTGTTCGTAATGGTGGGCGGCCGCGATGGGCTCATACACGAACGCGATGTCGCGAAAGCCGGCCCCTCTGGCAATGGCCTCGAGCACTCCCTGCGCCCGCGCATCTGCCCTGTCGTCGTCGTCGACGAAGCGCACCGGCCGGCCGTGTACGATGGCCGTGATCTCCTGCCCGGCGAAGGCTTCGGCCTTCTGTTTCAGATGCCGCACGAAGATCTCGATGACTTTCGTGAGCGGCACCTTGCGGCCTCCCAGACTGGTCTCCTCGTTGATCAGTGGAGATCCCAGGATCGACTTGAGCGCGCGCATCAGCCGGCCTTCGGTCTGCCCGACATAGGCCGAGATGGCCTCGTTGCCGAACAGCACCCGGCCTTTGGCTTCGTAGTCGAAGAACACCGCGCTCGGCATCAGCGTGCTGCTCGCTTCGATGGGCGCGAGCGCCGCCATGCTGTCGCGAGCGACGCCGATCGCCGAGTTCGACGTCCCGAAATCCAATCCGCAAGCGATCATCGCTGTCCCCTTCAGATGCGAAGGGGATCTCATCTATACGATGTGCCGAAAGTTGCCAGACTGTTTCTTTTCGCCTAACCTCGCATTGACAGTGAGCTGCCTTGAAATTTTGGGCATCGCTTTTTCACTGGCGCAGCCCGAGCGGAGTTTGCTCCGTCGCGGTGGCGAGATTCCTGCCAACGATGTTTCGATCGAAACGAACCCGCTCCAGGGTCCGTTGAGAATCAGAAGGACCTCAGATGCAGGGCGCCTGGCGGGCGCCGGTCTCGAACACGCCGATTCAAAGCTGATCCGCCGGACGGCCATCCCACTTCAAAGCGGCACGGTGTCCCCCATTAGGGGGACATGCCGGCTCGACCTGCGGCCCTAGTGTTCTTGGTGAGCCAGTCCATGGGCATGACCAAGCAACACAAGAGGTGTCAAGATGAGCAAACGAGTGGCGGACGTCGTGGTCGAGACCCTGGAAGCCGCTGGCGTCAAGACCTGTTACGGCATCGTCGGCGACACCCTCAACCGCATCGCCCACGCCATCGATCGCAGCCAGATCGACTGGGTCCACATGCGGCATGAAGAAGCCGGTGCCTTTGCGGCTCAGGCCGAAGCGCTCCTCATGGACCGCCTTGTGGCCTGCGCCGGCACGTGCGGCCCCGGCAGCCTGCATTTCATCAATGGCCTCTATGAAGCCAACCGCAACCGCGCCCCGGTTGTTCTGATCGCAACGCAGATCATTCGGAAGGACCTGGGGTTCCAATCGATCCAGGAGGTCGATTTCCACGAGGTGTTCAAAGGCTGCAGCGTTTTCTGCGAGATGATCTTGACGCCTGAGCATGCACGCCGGATGACGGTCGCGGCCTGCCAGGCGGCGCTGACGAAACGCGGCGTTGCCGTGCTCATCGTTCCGGCTGACATCGCCAATGCGGCATCCCACTCTGAGCCGCCATATTCCGTTCATACACGCCGGCCGGTCGTCCGTCCGAGCGACGCCGACCTCGACGAGATCGCGGCCATCCTCAATGGGAGCGAGGCGGTCACCATCTATGCCGGTGCCGGTTGCGCCGGTGCGCACGACGAGGTGGTGGCCACGGCAGCACGGCTGAAGGCGCCGATGGCCCACACGTCGCGCGGCAAGGACTTCGTCGAGTACGACAACCCCTACAACGTCGGCATGACCGGCATCATCGGCGGAAGCGCCGGTTACCACGCCATCCTGAACTGCGACGTCCTGCTCTTGCTCGGCGCCGATTTTGCCTGGACCCAGTTCTATCCCGACCAAGCCAGGATCGTTCAGATCGATGCCGATTCGACGCATATAGGCCGACGGCACCCGGTCACGGTCGGCGCGGTTGGCGACATCAAGTCGACCCTGGAAGCACTGCTGCCCCGACTCGAACAGCACCAGGACGACAGCTTCCTCGCGAGCTATGTCGAGCGCCATCGCAAGGATCGGGCTGCGGCGAAGGCGGAGACCGTATCGGGTCCCGACGCCACCATTCCCGGTACGTATCTGACACAGATCATCAACAAGCACGCGGCCGCAGATGCATTATTCGCCGCGGACGACGGAACGGCGCTGGTATGGATGCTCCGTCACATCGATTCCGGCGACAGGCGGCGAACCTTCGGGAGCCTGTTGCACGGAACGATGGCCGGCGGGATGGCGTCGGCGCTCGGATTGCAGAAGGCACAACCCGGCCGGCAGGTAGTCTGCCTGGCTGGCGACGGCGGGTTCTCGATGCTGCTCGGAGACCTGCTGACGGCCGTACAGGAGAAGCTGCCGATAAAGATCGCCGTCTATAACAACAGCAAGCTCGGCTTCATTGACATCGAGCAGAAGGCGGCCGGCTTGGTGCCGCTCTACACAGATCTGCAGAACCCCAACTTCGGCGAGGTCGCGAAGGCGATGGGCCTTTGGGGACATATGGTCGCCAGGGCAGGGGATCTCGAGGAGGCAGTCAAGACATGGCTCGCTCAGCCGGGACCGGCCGTGCTGGATGTGAAGGTCAACCCGATGCAGTTGGTAGTGCCGCCATCGCCCTTCATGTCGCCGGAGGCCGTGGTTGGGATGGGCGTCTATACCGCCAAGGCGATGCTGCAAGGCAAGGGTGCCGATGTCTGGGAAATGATCGTGGAGAACATTCGCTGACCGGAGCGGCGAGATCCCCGCGAACGATGATTCGATCGAAACGAAACCCGCTCCAGGGTCCGTTGAGAATCAGAAAGATCTCTAGATGCAGGGCGCCTGGCGCGCCCCGGTCTCGATGAAGCTGTGGATGCAGGCGCCGAACTTGCGCGGGAAGGTGTTGCCGTTGGCGGCGCCGTGGCCCTTGAAGCCTTCGGGACTGGAAATCACGACGGCATCGACGCCTGACGCGGTGAAGGCCGCCCGCGCATCGTCCATGCGGCCGCCGACGTCGTAGCCGTCGCCCTCGAAATTGACGACGACAATGCGCGGGCCGGGCTTGATGGCGCGAACGATCTGCTGCCATTCGGAGCGCGCGAACGACACGTCGCGCATGTCCTTGACCTCGCCATGGTGCGCGGCGGAGACCGAGATCACGCCATCGACCGGCGCGCCGCGCATCGTGGCGGCGAGCGACACCCAGGCGCCGGCCGATTGTCCGGCCAGGATCACGCGGCGATAGCCCATGGTCTTGGCTTGCTTCACGGCCTCGGTGAGGGCCGTGGCGTCGCCCGGCCAGTCGCGGATGTATTGCCGGTCGAAGCGGTAGAGGTCGTAGCCCGCGACGGTGAAGGGAGCGACCTGGCCCTGCGGCGCGGAGACCGTGGCGTCGACGCCCAGCATGTAGCCGTGGCTCCAGACGATCAGCCCGGCGGCGGCTTGCGGCCCCTTGTTTTCCCAATAGGGCTCCGGCCGCAGGCGGCCGATGTTCGCCAGCGACGGCGGAGCGGCGGCTTTCCAGTCGCGGCCGCTCAAGACGATGTTGTTGACCGCGTAGAGCCTGCAGGTCGACTTGGCGCGCTCTTCGCAGGATTTGAGGCCGCGTTCGATGGCGCTGGCAGGATCGGCGCCGGATGCGCCTGCCCACGAATAGCCCTTGCCGTCCCCGCCGAGCATGAACACCCGGTGCGGTCCCAGCCTCTGGAAGTCTTCGTAAGTCCGCTGCGCATCGGCGCCGAGTTGCGCCGATGCAGGGGAAGCGGCCCAGGTGGCGGCAAGCGCCACCAGACACAGGGCCGTCCTCGTCACGTCGTCCGTCTCACTTGGGTGCCAGCACCATGATCATCTGCCGGCCTTCCATGCGCGGCATCGACTCGATCTTGGTGAGCGGGTCCATCTCGCCGCGGACGCGGTTGAGGACCTGCAGGCCGAGCTCGGAGTGCACCATCTCGCGGCCGCGGAAGCGCAGGGTGACCTTCACCTTGTCGCCTTCCTCGATGAACCGCTTCATGGCGCGCATCTTCACTTCGTAATCGTGGTCGTCGATGTTCGGGCGCATCTTGATCTCTTTGACCTCGATGACCTTCTGGTGCTTGCGCGCCTCGTGGGCCTTCTTCTGGGCCTCGTACTTGTACTTGCCGTAGTCGGAAATCTTCGCGACGGGCGGTACGGCGTTGGGCGAGATCTCGATGAGATCGAGACTGGCCTCTTCGGCCATTTCAATCGCCTCGCGTGTGCTCAGCACACCGACCATGTCGCCGTTTTCATCGATCAGGCGGACTTGCGGCGCCTTGATCTCGTTGTTGACGCGCGGACCATCCTTGGTCGGAGCGCTCTGTTGTGCGGGTCGAGCTATGGCTGTTTTCTCCTCTGCTGAAGCCCCGTGCCGGGGCGGAAACGAGACGGTGACCTCCCCTAGAAGGGCGGCCGCGCCTCGGTTGAAAGTGTAGTGACGGCGGCCCCCAATTCAAGGACCTCCTGCTTGTCCGAACCCAGCCGGCGCACCGCGACCGTCTGGTTTTCCATATCGCGCCGGCCGACCGCGATGATCAGCGGCGTGTGGGCCAGCGAATGCTCGCGGACCTTGTAGTTGATCTTTTCGTTACGCTGGTCGATGTCGACCCGCATGCCGACGGCTCGCAGTTTCGCAGCGACCTCGTTGGCATAGCTGTCGGCATCGTTCACGACCGTGACCACCACCGCTTGCGTTGGCGCCAGCCACAGCGGGAAGCGGCCGGCATAATGCTCGATCAGCACGCCGATCATGCGCTCGAAGCTGCCGAAGATGGCGCGATGCAGCATGACCGGCCGCTTGCGCGAGCCGTCTTCGGCAACGTAGGCGGCACCCAATCGTTCCGGCAGGACGAAATCGACCTGCAGGGTGCCGCATTGCCAGTCGCGGCCGATCGCGTCGCGCAGCACGAATTCGAGCTTCGGGCCGTAAAACGCACCCTCGCCGGGATTGAGGATGAGGTCGAGGCCGGCGGCCTTGGACGCAGACTTGAGCGCTTCCTCGGCCTGGTCCCACACCGCGTCGGAGCCGGCGCGCGTGGCCGGGCGGTCCGAGAACTTCACGAAATATTCGAAGCCCAGGTCCTTGTAGACCTCGCCCAGGAGTTTGCAGAAGCGGATCGTCTCGCTCTCGATCTGGTCTTCGGTGCAGAAGATGTGGGCGTCGTCTTGCGTGAAGGCGCGCACGCGCATGATGCCGTGCAAGGCGCCCGACGGCTCGAAGCGGTGGCACGAGCCCATCTCGGCCATGCGCAGCGGCAGTTCGCGATAGCTGCGCAGACCCTGGTTGAAGATCTGGATGTGGCACGGGCAGTTCATCGGCTTCAGCGCGAATACGCGCAGCGCCGGGTCGGCGATGAACTCGCGCAGGCCTTCCTCGTTCTCGCTGAGATACATGTTCTCGCGGAACTTCTCCCAATGGCCCGAGGCCTCCCACAGGCGGCGGTCGTTGAGCTGTGGCGTCTTCACCTCGACATAGCCGCCGGCCTCGAGCTTGCGCCGCAGGTACGCCTCGAGCGTGCGCCAGAACGTCCAGCCCTTGGGATGCCAATAGACCATGCCGGCGGCGTCTTCCTGCTGGTGGAAGAGCCCCATCTCGCGGCCGAGCCGGCGATGGTCGCGCTTCTCGGCCTCCTCGATGCGCATCAGGTACGCCTTGAGGTCCTTGTCCGAGAAGAAGATCGTGCCGTAGACGCGCTGCAGCTGCGCCTTGGTCGCGTCGCCGCGCCAATAGGCGCCCGACACCTTCGTCAGTTTGAACGCCTTGCCGAGCTTGCCCGTGGAGGGGAGATGCGGGCCCAGGCACATGTCGAGCCAGTCGCCCTGCTTGTAGACCGTGATGATCTCGTCCTTCGGCAGCTCATCGGCCCACTCGGCCTTGAAGCTCTCGCCGTGGTCGATGAAGTACTGCTTGATCTTCGCGCGGTCCCACACGGCGCGCTCGATCGGCAGGTCGCGATCGACGATCTCGGCCATGCGCTGCTCGATCTTGGCGAAGTCCTCGGGCGAGAACGGCTCGGCGCGGACGAAGTCGTAGTAGAAGCCGTCCTCCGTCGAGGGGCCGAAGGTGATCTGCGTGCCGGGGAAGAGTTCCTGGACGGCCTGGGCCAGCACGTGCGCGGCGTCGTGGCGCAGCAGCTCGAGCGCGTCAGGGTCCTTCGACGTCACGATGCCGATCTTGGCGTCATGGTCGACGACCGTGTCCAGATCCTTCATCTTGCCGTCGATGCGCACAGCGAGCGCTGCCTTTGCAAGACCGGGACCGATGGACGCCGCGATGTCGGCGCCGCTCACCGGCTTGTCGAATTGTCGGACCGAACCGTCCGGCAGGGAAATATTGATCATCGAAACCACCTAGAAAGAAATCCGAACACGACCGATCGCCCGGCGCTGAACGCCGGTGGACGAGGGCCGGGAAGCGGCACGAGTGCGCGCGCCCGGCCGAATCAAGTTCGGAAGGTGGTCAGTGTCGTGGGAGCGGGGAAAGTCATCCGGTCCATGCGCCCCGGAGATAGGTCCAGCGGGCCTTTGAGTCAAGTTTCAAGCCGCAACCCGATGATAGAGTTCCAGAAGCCGGCGATTGGTCTCGGCCAGGCTGTAATGGGCACGCACATGCGCCTGGGCCGCCCGGGCCAGCTCGCCTCGGCCGCCGGCCGAGAGCGCGAGGGCGGCTTCCAACGCCTCGACGAGCGACGCCGCATTGCCCGCAGTCGCAAGCCAGCCGGTCGTGCCGGGCAAAAGCGTTTCGGCCGCGCCGCCGCCGTCCTCGGTCACCACCGGCCGGCCCATCGCCTGGGCCTCGATCAGCGGACGGCTGAAGCCCTGGACCTTGCCGCCGGTCGCCACCACGACGTCGGCCAGCATGTAGGCCGCCGGCAGGTCGTCGACGTAAGGCCCGATCTGGACGCGGCCGTGCAGTTTCGCGGCCTCGATGGTCCGCTCGAGTTCCTTCTCGAACGCGGTCGGCACGCCGGTCGATCCCAGCAGCAGGCAAAAGACGTCGTCGCGTCCCAGTCGCTTGATGGCGGCGATCAGGGTCTTCTGGCCGCGATCCTGGTCAAAGCGTTCGGGACACAGCACGACGTGATTGCCGTCAGGCACGCGCAGTTCGCCCGCCAGGCGGATGACGCGGTCGGCACGCACCACCGCGGGATCGAAGCGCTCGAAGTTGATGCCGGGCGGGATCGTGTGCAGTCGCTCGGCGGAGTCGGGACTGCGCTCGTGCACGTCGCGCGCGACATAGTCGGACACAGCGACGATGGCGTTGGCGCGAAGCTGGCGACGCTCGATCAGGCGGCCGAGCATCGTGGTGGCGAGAAACGGCCGATGCAGCGTCGCGATCCACGGCACCTTGAGGCGGCGGGCGAGGGCACTGGCGACCCATCCCGCCACCGGCGAGCGCGCCTGGATGACGCTCACATCGGACGCGCGCAGGCTGGACGCAAGCTTCGCCGGCAGGCTGAGGCGCGCCCACAGCGGGCTGTTCCATTCCGGCAGTTCGAGATGCGTGGCGCGCAGGCGCAACAGGTCGGGCACCATTGCGCCGCCGGGCGAGGCGACGATCGCCGTGCCCCCCGATGCGACGACGGCTTGCGCCGTGTCGAGCGTCGCGCGAGCGAGGCTGCCACCGGCGAGCGACGGAACGATCTGCAGGAGGGTGATGGGGGACAAGGAATTGGATGTCGTTGGGATGATGTGGCAGGTAACACGGCATGAGTGGCAAAGACAGGGCGGAGCAACTCGCACGGCCCGGCGGTAATTTCCTCGCCTACGCAAGAAGTGACGGGCGCGGGCCGACGGTCGTGTTTCTGGGCGGCTTCCGCTCCGACATGACGGGGACCAAGGCCATCGCGCTGCACGATTGGGCGTACGCTAACGCACGCGCCTTCCTGCGCTTCGACTATCTCGGTCACGGCCAATCGTCGGGCCGCTTCGAGGACGGCACAATCGGCCGCTGGCTCGACGACTCCCTCGCGGCAGTCGATCAGCTCACGACCGGCCCGCTGGTGCTCGTGGGATCGAGCATGGGCGGCTGGCTGTCGCTGCTGGTGGCCCTCCGGCGGCCGGAAAGGCTCGCCGGCCTCGTCCTGATCGCGGCGGCGCCCGACTTCACCGAACGCATGCTGCTCAAGGGACTGTCGCCCGAGGATCGCGCGACCCTGGAACGCGACGGCCGGCTCGAGCGCCCGTCGCAATATTCGCCCGAGCCGTCGGTCTTCACCTGGAAGCTGATCGAGGAAGGCCGCAACCATCTCGTGCTCGACAAGAAGCTCTGCCTGCCCTGTCCGGTGCGCCTGCTGCACGGACAGAGCGATCCCGACGTGCCGTGGGAATATTCGCTGCAGATCGCGCAGCATCTCGAAGCGCCCGACGTCGTCACGACGTTCGTGAAGGGCGGCGATCATCGCCTCAGCACGCCGGCCGACATCGCGCGCCTGATCGCGACGGTCGAGGAGTTGGCAGTCTAGCCGAGTGCCGCAATCGCCCTCAGGCCCTCGCGATAGGTCGGATAGCGCAACACCACACCCAGCTCGCGCTTGAGGCGGTCATTCCGCACCTTGCGGTTCTCGGAATAGAACGAGCGCGCCATCGCGCTCATCGTGTGCTCGATCTCGTGCCACGGGATCGCGGGAGGCACCGGCTTGCCGAGCAGTTCGCAGGCATATGCGATCAACTCGCTGCTCGAGGCGGGCAGATCGTCGGTCACATTGTATATGGCGCCGCGCGACGGCCGGTTCAGGGCGGCGACCACGGTGGCCGCGATATCCTCGATATGGATGCGCGAGAAGACCTGGCCCGGCTTGTCGATGCGGCGCGCGGTGCCGGCCTTCACCTGGTCGACGGCGCTGCGTCCTGGCCCATAGATGCCGGGCAGGCGGAAGACATCGACGGCGGCGCCGATCTTCTGTCCCAGCGCCTGCCAGGCGCGCTCGGTGGCGAGACGCTCGATGCTGCGCGGTTGCACCGGCCGCGGCTCGTCGGTCTCGTCGACCCACTCGCCGCCGCGATCGCCATAGACGCCGGTGGTCGAGAGGTAACCCAGCCACTTCGCCTGGCCCAATCGGTCGGCGCAGCGTTGCAACACCGGATCGCCCGCAGTGCCCGGCGCGATCGAGCAGACAACATGCGTGGCCGATGCGAGGCTCCCGACCGACAAGGGCGCCGAGCCGTCGAACGCGTGGGCGTCGATGCCCTCGCGGCCGAGCTGGGCCGCCTTGTCGGCCGTGGTCACCGTGCCGCCGACGCTCCAGCCCGCGGAGCGCGCAAGCTTGGCGATTTCAAGGCCGCTGTAGCCCAGGCCGAAAATGAAAAGACGTCCTGTCATCTTGTCAGGAACGCCGCGACGCGGTTCTTTGCAATCATGTTGTTCAAGGTCCGGACCCTCCTGCTGCTGTTGCTCGTCGCCCCGCCGGCGGCCGCGCAGATCCGGCAGCTCGAGACCGATCCCGGCGTCGGCACGACGTTCGACCGGGGTCTGGCGCCCCTGTCCCCGACGCCCGACCACCAGCGCCGTTATACAGAGTGCATGCGCCTCGCGCGCACCGAGCCCCTGAAGGCCATGCCGCTCGCCGAAAAATGGATCGGCGAGGGCGGCGGACTGGGCGCCCGGCATTGCGTGGCCATCGCCATGTTCGAATCGGGCAAGTACATCCAGTCGGCGAATCAGCTCGAGGCGATCGCCCGCGACATGGGCCCGGAGCGGCCCGGCCTGCGCGCCGAGCTCTACGCCCAGGCGGGGCAAGGCTGGATGGAAGCGGGGCAGGCCGAAAATGCCGCGGCGGCGCAAAGCCGGGCGCTCGACCTGAAATCCCAGGACCCCGACCTGTGGATCGATCGCGGCCTCAGCTACGCCGCCATGCAGGCCTGGCCGCGCGCCATCTCGGACTTCGACCATGCGCTCACGCTCCGGCCCAAGGACGTCGACACGCTGGTCCTGCGGGCGGCGGCCTGGCGCAACGCGGGCAACGCCGCCCGGGCGCTGGAAGACGCGCAGTTTGCGCTCAAGCTGGCGCCGGACCATTCGGAGGCGCTGCTCGAACGCGGCTTTGCCAATCTGGCGATGGGAGACAAGGCCGCCGCCGCCGGCGACTTCAACAAGGTGATCAAGCTCGTGCCGCCCGGATCGGACGCGGCCCGGCGCGCCGATGCGGGGCTGCGCGGCGATTCTCCGGCCACCGCGACGCCGGCGCCTGCTGCAAAGGACATGCGAAAGCGTTAGTGTTGCGCGAACCAGCAGATAAAGCAGAAAAACAATGAACCGCCTCCTCTTGTCCCTCATCCTCGTCGCTGCCGCCGGGTCGGCCTTCGCCCAGACACCGCCCGCCGACCAGTCGCAGGGCGCGTCTTCTTATTATCCCGCGCCGCCGCCGTTGCAGGCGCCGCAGGTCGAGAAGGGCGCGCCGATCGGCGGTCTCACCTCGCCGCTGGCCGACGACCAGAAGACGATCACCCGCACCAAGGTCGATTCGGATGCCGAGGCGCAGCTCTTCGCCGGCGCGTCCAAGGTCGTCTGGGGCCGCTACGCCAAGATCAAGGGTGCCAAGCCGGGCGTGGTGACGGTGACCAAGCAGGGCAATTTGTGGACCGTGAAGGGCCGCATCGACAGCGTCGCCCCCGGCAGCGAAGGCGACTGGGCATCGATCGACGGCACGGTGGAGAGCATCGCGGCCAACAACGTCGTGATCAAAGGCGAGGTCGCCTTCCGCGTCGCCAAGATCGACAAGGGCGCGACCTGCAAGGTGGCAGGCTCGCTGCACTTCCGCCGCTCGGGCAAGTCGCAGACCTGGCGCCTGATCGAGGGCGACAATCCCTGCGACGGCACGCAGGAGTTCTTCGATCTCGTCTACGACAAGCCGCCGGCGGAGAAGAAGCCGGCGCCGGCGCCCAAGAAGAGCTAGGCGCGCAGCTTCACGATTTCCGAGCGCGCCAGTTCGTCGGCGCGTTCGTTCTCGATGTGGCCGCTATGGCCCTTCACCCAGATCCAGTCGATCTTGTGAGCCGCGCGCGCCGCATCGAGGCGCTGCCACAGCTCGACGTTCTTGACCGGCTTCTTGTCGGCAGTGCGCCAGCCGTTCTTCTTCCAGCCGTGGATCCACTTGGTGGCGCCGTCGAGCACGTACTTGCTGTCGGTGTAGAGCTTCACCTTGCACGGCCGCTTCAGCGCCTCCAGGCCGGAGATGACGCCCATCAGCTCCATGCGATTGTTGGTCGTCGCGGGCTCACCGCCCGACAGTTCCTTCTCGCGATCGCCCATCCTCAGGATCGCGCCCCAGCCGCCGGGCCCGGGATTTCCGCTGCAGGCGCCGTCGGTGAACAGTTCGACGTTGGCGGTCTCGCTCACGAGTGCACGCTCACAGGCCGTAGTCCGCGAGCGACGTGGTGCTGCGATGGAAGCGCAGCTTCAGCAGGTACTCGTTGGGATCCTTGCGCTTGACCAGCGCGTCCTTGGGCGTGTGCACCCAGTCGTAGAGACGCGTCAGCAGGAAGCGCAGCGCCGAACCGCGCGCCAGCATCGGCAGCATCCGCTTCTCGTCTTCGCTCAGCGCCCGCACCTTGCCGTAGGCCTGCAGCAGCGCGCGCGCCTTGGTGGCGTTGAAGGCGTTGTCCGGCTCGAAGCACCAGGCGTTGAGGCAGATCGCGACGTCGTAGGCCAGGAAGTCGTTGCAGGCGAAATAGAAGTCGATCACGCCGGAGAGCTTGTCGTTCAGGAAGAAGACGTTGTCGTTGAACAGATCGGCATGGATCACGCCCGCCGGCAGATCCCTGGGCCAGTTCGCCTCGAAGAAATCGAGCTCGGCCGTCAGTTCCCGTTCGAGCGCCTCGTCGATGTGGCCACGGCAGCCGTCGAACAACGGACGCCAGCCGCCGACCGACAAGGCGTTGGGACGCTTCAACGCGAAATCCTGGCCGGCGAGATGGAGCTCAGCCAGCGCCTGGCCCAGCGGGCCGCAGTGCTTCACATGGATGCGGTGCGGCGACAGGCCGTGCAGGAACGTCGTGATCGCGGCCGGCCGGCCGGCCAGCGTGCGCACCGCGTTGCCGTCGCGGCCATGGATCGGCATCGGGCAGTTGATGCCGCGCGCCGTGAGATGATCCATGAGGCCGAGGAAGAACGGCAGGTCCGCAGGCTTCACGCGCTTCTCGTAGAGCGTGAGGAAGTACTGCCCCTTGGTGGTGGTCAGCAGATAGTTGGAATTCTCGACGCCTTCCGCGACGCCCTTCAGCGCCTCGGCTTCGCCGATGTCGTATTCGGCGAGAAAGGCCTCGAGCTCAGCATCGCCGACTTCGGTATAGACCGCCATTACGCCACCAGCTGGCGCGGCAGCTTGAAGACGACGCTTTCCTCGGTCGTGCACACTTCTTCCAGGGTGACGCTGTAGCGCTCGCGGCAGGCCGCGACCAGCTCGTCGACCAGCAGCTCGGGCGCCGAGGCGCCGGCGGTGATGCCGAGGCGCCGCGTATTGCCGAGCCACTCCCAGTCCATGTCGACGGCGCGCTGCACCAGGCGCGACCTGGTGCAGCCATTTTTTGCCGCAACCTCGACGAGCCGCATCGAGTTGGACGAGTTCGGCGCGCCGATCACCACCAGCGCGTCGCACGTCTTCGCGATCGCCTTCACCGCGGCCTGGCGGTTGGTCGTGGCGTAGCAGATGTCCTCCGTTTTGGGGCCCTGGATCGCCGGGAAGCGGCGGCGCAGCGTCTCCACGATGTCGATCGTGTCGTCGACCGAGAGCGTGGTCTGCGTGGCATAGGCGAGGTTTTGCGGATCGGGCACCTCGAGCGCCTCGGCCTGGTGCACGTCCTCGACCAGCACGATCTTGTCGGCGGGCAGCTGGCCCATCGTGCCGACCACCTCGGGATGGCCGGCATGGCCGATCAGGATGACGGTGCGCCCGGACACACTATGGCGCTCGGCCTCGCGATGGACCTTGGAGACCAGCGGGCAGGTGGCGTCGACATGGAGGAGGTTGCGGCGGCCGGCTTCCTCGGGGACCGATTTCGGCACGCCGTGGGCAGAGAAGATCACCGGACGGTCATCGGGCACCTCGTCGAGCTCGTCGACGAAGATCGCGCCCTTGGCCTCCAGGTTCTCGACCACGAAGCGGTTGTGCACGATCTCGTGGCGGACATAGACCGGCCGACCGTAGCGCTCGATGGTGCGCTCGACGATCTGGATGGCGCGTTCGACGCCGGCGCAGAAGCCGCGTGGACTGGCGAGCAGGATCGTGAGCGGCTTCTTGGGTTCGATCATGGAAATCAGCTTTTCTGGCGCAGGCGGACCCGTCGCTTGCGGGCGCGCGGACCATTGCCTAGACTCCATCTTCAAAGCAACGAGGAAAGCAATATGACCGAGCCGGTTGTCGCGGCCAAGGCTCCCATCAAGGTGATGCTGGAAGCAGGCAAGGACTATTGGTGGTGCGCCTGCGGAATGAGCAAGAACCAGCCCTTCTGCGACGGCACCCACAAGGGCAGCGGCCTCGCGCCGACGAAGTACACGCCGCCGAAGACCGGCGACGCCTGGCTCTGTGCCTGCAAGCACAGCAAGAACCGGCCGCTCTGCGACGGTACGCACAAGAACCTGTCATGATCCGCTCAAAGCACGTTTTCGCGGCGCCTGTCCTGCTGGCGCTGGCGCTCTCCGGCTGCGGCGGCAACAAGAAGGACGAAGCCGTCGCCGGCAGCTATTGCCCCAATCCGTTCCTCGTCCAGGACGCGCAGAGCCTGACGCGCTTCAAGCCGGGCACGGGCCGCGATCCGCGCGACATCGCCTTCCAGGCGTCGATCACCGGCACGGGCGTGGCCTGCGAGGTCTCGCGCAAGAGGCTCGACGTGACGCTCAAGATCCGCGTCGTGGCGAATGCGGGTCCCTCTGTGGGCGCCGGCACGACCAGCGTGCCTTACTTCGTGCGCCTGCTCGACGCCAGCGGCGGCGTCGCCGACGGCCAGGATTTCCTCGCCGACTACAAGCTGTCGACGGCCAACCCGCGCGGCGCGTCGGTCGAGGAGATCACGCTCGTGATCCCGTTCAATGTTCCGTCCGATCTCGGCGCCTATCGCGTCGCAGTGGGTCTGAAGCCGACGCCTGAGGAACTCGACTACAATCGTCGAGCGGTCGTGCGGTAGCTGGCGAAAGCCGCCTAGAGAAAGCCGGTCGACAACCAGGGGATGGCGGCAACCGCCACCAGTCCCACGACCAGCGCGCCGAGATAGGGCCAGATCCGCTTCATGCCGGCGTCCGGCGAGACCTGGCCGATCGCACAGGCGGCGTAGTAGCCGACGCCGAGCGGCGGCGCGAACAGCCCGACGCCCATCGCCAGGATCACGACCATCGCATAGTGCACTTCGTTGACGTGCGCGGCCTTGGCGATCGGGAACAGCAGCGGTCCGAACAGCACTATCGCGGGTATGCCCTCGAGCACGCTGCCGAGGATGATGAAGGCCACGATCGAGATCATCAGGAAGCCGAAGCTGCCGCCCGGCACATCCGCCATCCCCTGCGCGAGCTGGCGCGAGAAGCCCGACTGGGTGAGCGCCCAGGCCATGCCGGTGGCCGTGCCGATGATCAGCAGGATCGCGCCGGAGAGGCACGCCGTCTCGAGCAGCATCGGATAGAGCCGCTTCCAGTCGAACTGGCGATAGATCAGCAGGCCGCAGAGCGTGGCGTAGGCGATGCCGATGGTCGAGACCTCGGTCGCGGTGGCGACGCCCTCGACCACGGCGGAGCGGATCACGAAGGGCAGCAGCAGCGAGGGGATGGCGATGATCAGCGCCCGGCGGATCTGTTTGCCGCTCGCGCGCTCGCCGACGGCTTCGTCGCGCGAACGCCACCACGCCACGACGCCGAGCGCGATCGCCAGCACGAGGCCGGGCAGCAGGCCGCCGGTGAAGAGCGCCGCGATCGACACGCCGGTCACCGAGCCGATGGTGATCAGCACCAGGCTGGGCGGGATCGTCTCGCTCATCGCGCCGGAAGCCGAAAGGATCGAGACCATCTCGCCGTCGTTGGAGCCGCGGCGCTTCATCTCGGGGAACAGCACGGGCGCGACGGCGGCCATGTCGGCAGCCTTGGAGCCCGAGATGCCGGACACCAGATACATCGCGCCCAGCAGCACGTAATAAAGCCCGCCGCGCACGTGGCCGAGCAGACCCGCGAGGAAGGCCACCATGGCGCGCGCCATGCCGGTCATGTCGATCAGCAGGCCCAGGAAGACGAACAGCGGCACTGCCAGCAGCACGAGGCTGCTCATGCCCTCGTCCATGCGCGACACCACGATGGTGAGCGGTACCTTGGTGACGCACATCAGGAACGCCACGGTCGCGGTGCCGAAGGCAAAGCCGATCGGCACGCCCAGCAGCACGCCCGCCGCCAGCAGCAGGACGAAGAAGAAGACGAGGTTCCAGTTGCCGATCGCCTTCAGGACGGGCGCCAGGAAGAACAGCGCGCCCGCCAGGACGGCGAGCACGATCACGACGGCGAGCAACGGCTTCCACGGGAAGCGCACGAGCCGCAGCGCGCAGCTCACCAGCATCAGCGCCGCGCCCACCGGGATTGCCGCGGCGCGCACGATGTTGGAAAGGCCGAGCGCCGGCGTCTCGATGTAGAACTCGTCGGCGGCGTATTCCCATGCAAGCGGCAGCAGGACCGCCAGGAAGACGGCGGGCACGGCGACCGCCAGGATCTCGGTATAGCCGCGCGCCTGGGGCGTGAGCCGGCTCACCACGGCGGTGAGGCGCATGTGCTGCATGCGCTGCAGCGCCACCACGGCGCCCAGCATGGCCAGCCACAGGAACAGGATCGATGCCAGCTCGTCGCTCCACACGAACGGATGGTGGAAGACGAAGCGGCTGACCACGCCCGCCAGCAGCACGAAGATCTCGACCAGAACCAGCAGCGCCGTGGGCACTTCCACGGCGTTGCGCAGGCCCGTCTCGATGCGCGGGATCACGGGACGCTTAGGAAAGGTTGCCGACAGCCTTCTCGAGCACGCTCCACGCCTCGGCACCGAACTTGCCCTTCCACTCCTCGTAGAAGCCGGCGCTTTTCAGCTTGGCGCGGAAGGCCTGGGCGTCGGTCTCGACGAACTGCATGCCCTTGCCCTTCAGCGTCTCGGCGACGGTGTTGTTCATCTTGGCGAGGTCCTCGCGCTCGGCCACGGCGCCGGCATTGAACTCCGCCTCGACGATCTCGCGCAGGTTGGCGGGCAGCGCCTCCCAGGACTTCTTGTTGGCCAGGAACCAGAAGCCGTCCCACATGTGGTTGGTGATGGCGCAGAACTTCTGCACCTCGTAAAGCTTGGCCGTGTCGATCAGCGACAGCGGATTCTCCTGGCCGTCGACCACGTGCGTCTGCAGCGCCGTGTAGACCTCGCTGAAGTTGATCGAGGTCGGCGAGGCGCCGAAGGCCTTGAACAGGCTGGTCCACAGCGGCGCCACCGGAACGCGGATCTTGAAGCCCGAGAGGTCTTCCGGCGTCTTGACCGGCTTGCTGGCGCTGGTGATCTGGCGATAGCCGTTGTCGTACATCTTGGCGAAGGCGTAGAGACCGCGCTTGGCGATCTCGCCCCGCACCAGCGCGCCCAGCGCGCCGTCCATGGCTGGCCACACCTGGCCATAGTCCTTGAAGGCAAAGCCCACGCCATTGATCGAGGCGACCGGCACCAGGGTCGCGAGGATCAGGCCCGAGAGCGTGAAGAACTCGAGCGCGCCCGAGCGCAGCTGGCTCAGCATGTCGGTGTCGGAGCCCAGCTGGTTGTTGGGGAACACCTTGATCTCGACCTTGCCGGAGGTCTTTTCCAGCACGCGCGCGGCCGCCTCGGTGGTGCGGACGTTGAGCGGATGCGTCACCGGCGAGTTGTTGGCGTACTTGTAGCTGAACTCGGCGGCGTTGGCCGGCCAGCTCAGGATCGACACGAGCGGAAAGGCGGCACCGGCCGCCATGGTCGTGCCGAGCAGGCGGCGGCGGTTCATCTTGATCGTCATTGGTTGTTTCTCCCCCGGGAACTGTTGGGGAGTTATTGGCCTCATTCAGGGTTGCTTTGCAACCGGCCTGAGCCAGGTCCGCTCCTCGACCAGGATGCATTTCTGCTCTTCCGCGAAACGGAAATTCTCCATCGCGGCTTTGTCCTGCCGCAGCCTTGCCCGATAGGCCTCGTAGGCTGCCAGGCTCGGGAACGAGATCAGCGCGTGGGCGATGTTGTTGGTGCCCTCATGCGGCATGAAATAGCCGATCAGGTCGCCACCGTTGGCCGGGATGATGGTGAGCCAGTTGCGGGCATAGGTTTCGAAGGCCTCGCGCTTGAACGGGTCGAGGACGTAGCGGATCGCGCAGGTGACGGTCATGGCAGTCTCCCTAGGGTGTGCCCCAAGGTAAACTCGCCCTGCGGGCCGATGTTTCGGCCGCCGCCGAAGCGCTAGTATGGCGGCGGATACCCTCAGGGAGGTCTTCGTGAGCGCTTATGCGGATCGGCTGGAGGCTTTGGCGTCCGACGCGGCGGATCGCTGCACCGGATGCGGCAAATGCTTCGAGGTCTGCCCCACCGCGCGCGAGGTTGGCCTCGATGCCGGTAACGCCAGGACCCGCGTCGGCGAGTTGATCGCGCTCACCCGCCGGGCCGAAGCCGCGGCGGATGGTCTGCAGAAGTGGCTGAACGCCTGCGACGGCAGCGCGCAATGCAGCGCCGCCTGCCCGGAGGACATCAACGTCCGCCAGTGGATCACCATCGCCAAGATGAAGGCGGTCGAAGCGGCACGTCCGCTCGAGACCAGCGCGACCGCCGCGGCCAACCGCTTCCGCCACATGGCGCAGGCCGTGCGGCTGCTCGCCTCCATGCAGCTGCCGTCGGAGACCTTGAAGAAGATCCTGCAGCCGGCCGAGAAGCGCACCGCCGACGTGCTGTTCTACACGGGCTGCAACGTGCTGCGCACGCCGCACATCGTGCTCAACGTCATGGACATCCTCGACGCCATGCAGCTCGACTTCGACGTGGTCGGCGGCACCGCCCATTGCTGCGGCGTCTACCAGTTCCAGGAAGCCGACCTGCCGACCTACGAGAAGATCGGCCATCGCACCTTCAACCGCTTCGGCCAGTCCGGCGCGTCCAAGGTGCTGACCTGGTGCCCGACCTGTACCAAGAACTTCGACGAGCTCGAGAAGGACGTCGCGGCCCCGTCGTTCGGCCTCGACCATATCAGCGAGTTCCTCGCAGCCCATATCGACGAGCTCAAGAAGGACTTCGTCGACCAGCCCAGGCGTCGCGTCGTGATCCACGAGCACCAGGGCATCGGCGCCACGCTCGACGGCATCCGCAAGCTGATGCGCGCCGTGCCGAACCTCGAGCTGATCGAGCTGCCGCAGGACTCCGGTTTCTCCTATGCCTGCGGCGGACAGGCCGCGAAGTTCAGGGATCGCGAGGCCGCGATCCACCGCGGGCTGGCCGAGGCGGCGGTCGCCGCGGGCGCCGACACGATCGTCACCATGTATCACTCCTGCCACCGTGCGCTGGCCGGCGCCGAGGCGATCTATCCGCTCAAGGTGGTGAACTTCACCGACGTGATCGCCGAGGCGCTGGGCCGCGGCGGCCATCCCGACTACTACCGGCTCTACAAGACCGGCGGTTCGATGGACGAGGCGGTCGCGGCGGCGCGGAAATTCCTGCAGGACAACGGGGTGAAGGTCGACGAGCAGTCGGTGAAGTCGCTGACCGCCGACATCTTCGGCGAGACCGGCCTGGCCGGCAGCCGCGAGTCCTTCTCCCAGGCCGTCACCGAACTCGCCCGCCAGGGCTGACGCGTTCCGCGATCGGTCTTTTCCCCGTGGACGTTGCGCGGGCGTCTGCCTATGGTCGGTTTCACCCAGTCGATACCTGTGGGAGAGCCCATCCGTAAGGATGGCGCCGAAGGAGCAACCGGCCCCGGAAACTCTCAGGCAAACGGACCGCAGGAGGATGGGTCTCTGGAAAGTGGCGGGCGCCTCATCTGGCGCCGGCCCACCGACGAAGTAAGGCCCGAGTAACGGCCGAATCTTTCAGGTCTCCGGACAGAGGGGGTCGCGAACGGCGCAATCCTTGCGCTGGGAAACGCGACTCTGGATCGGAGACCGTCTTGACCGAAACCGCCGCCGGCCCTCTCAAGCGCACGCCGCTTTACGCGTTGCACAAGGAACTGGGCGCGCGCCTCGTTCCCTTCGCCGGCTATGAAATGCCGGTCCAGTATCCCACCGGCATCCTGGTCGAGCATGCACAGACGCGCACCGCGGCGGGCCTGTTCGACGTCTCGCACATGGGCCAGGTGCGCCTCACCGCCAAGCCCGGCCAGAACGCGGCCAAGGCGCTCGAGACGATCGTGCCGGGCGACATCGCGGGACTTCAGCCCGGCCAGCAGCGCTACACGCAATTCACCAACGATGCCGGCGGCATCCTCGACGATCTGATGGTGACCTCGACCGGCGATCACCTGTTGCTGGTGATCAACGCGGCTTGCAAGGACGACGATCTCGCGCACATCCGCAAGCATCTGTCGGCCAGCTGCGAGATCGAGCCGATGTTTTCGCGCGGGCTGCTCGCGTTGCAGGGCCCGCAGGCGTCGCAGGCGCTGGCGCGGCTCGTGCCCGCGGCTGCCACCATGACGTTCATGACCGGCGCGTTCTTCACGATCGAGGGCGCCGAATGCTACGTCACGCGTTCGGGCTATACCGGCGGCGACGGCTATGAGATCTCGACGCCGGCCAACGCGACCGAAGCGATCGCCCGCAAGCTGCTGGCTCAGCCGGAAGTGAAGCCGATCGGCCTTGGCGCGCGCGATTCGCTGCGCCTCGAAGCGGGTCTCTGCCTGTACGGCCACGACATCGACACTACGACGACGCCGGTCGAAGCTGTGCTGCTGTGGAGCGTCGGCAAGGAACGCCGCGTGCAGGGTGGTTTCCCGGGTGCCTCCGTCATCCAGAAGCAGATTGCCGAAGGAGCCTCGCGCAAGCGGATCGGTATTTTGCCCGAGGGCAAGACTATTGCGCGCGAGGGAGCGGAGATCGTCATCGGCGGCAAGACTGTCGGCAAGATCACCTCGGGCGGTTTCTCGCCCACGCTCGGACGCGCCATTGCGATGGGCTACGTCGACAAGGCGCAGTCCGCCAACGGCACCAAGGTTGAACTCGTCGTGCGCGGCAAGCCCGCGCCGGCGGAGATCGTTCCCATGCCTTTCGTCAAACACGCCTACTACCGCGGATAGGAGCTTCAGATGGCCGTGATCAAGTACACCGACGAGCACGAGTGGATCAGCATCGAGGGCGATGTCGGGACCATCGGCATCAGCACCTACGCGCAGGAGCAGTTGGGCGACGTGGTGTTCGTCGACGTGCCGCAGGCCGGCCGCAAGGTCGCCAAGGGCGAGTCGGTCGCCGTGGTCGAATCGGTCAAGGCCGCGTCCGACATCTACGCACCTGCGTCGGGTGAGGTGATCGAGGCCAATGCCGCGTTGGCCGAGACGCCGGGCAACGTCAACGTCGAGCCGATGGGCAAGGGCTGGTTCTTCAAGATGAAGCTCGCCGACAAGTCCGATCTCGACGGGTTGATGGACCAGGCCGCCTACGACGCCTTCGTGAAGGGCCTTTCGTGAAAATCCTCATCCTGAGGAGCCGAGCGCAGCGAGGCGTCTCGAAGGATGGGAACGAGCACCTCGTCTGTTGCCCATCCTTCGAGACGCGCCCTGCAGGCGCTCCTCAGGATGAGGTTTTTGCTGGACGTCAGATTAGGAGCGTTTGATGCGTTACCTCCCGCTCACCGACGCCGATCGCCGCGACATGCTGGCGACCATCGGCGTGAAGTCCGTCGATGAACTGTTCCGCGACGTGCCGCAGTCCGCGCGCCTCGGCGCCAAGGTCGCGGGGCTGCCCGATCACTTGGGTGAGCTCGAGGTCGAGCGGGCGTTCCAGGCCCATGCCGCGAAGAACGTCTCGCCGTCGGTCGCGCCGTTCTTCATCGGCGCCGGCGCCTATCGCCACCATGTGCCCGCCACGGTCGATTACATGATCCAGCGCGGCGAGTTCCTGACGTCCTACACCCCGTATCAGCCGGAAGTGACACAAGGCACGCTCCAGTATCTCTTCGAATTCCAGACGCAGATCACGCTGCTGACGGCCATGGAGGTGGCGAACGCCTCGATGTACGACGGCTCGACCGGCACGTCCGAGGCCGTGCTGATGGCCAACCGGGTGACGCGCCGCCACAAGGCGCTGATCTCCGGCGGCCTGCATCCGCACTATCGCGCGATCATCGAGACCACGGCCAAGTGGGAAGGCTTCCAGGCGACCATCGGCAAGCCCGATGCCGAGGGCCTCGAGGAGCTGATCGCGTCGGTCGACAAGGAGACCTCCTGCGTCGTGGTGCAAAATCCGAGCTTCTTCGGCCACGTCCGCGACTTCACCAAACTCGCCGAAGCGTGCCACGCCGCGGGCGCACTGCTGATCGTCGTGGTGACCGAAGTCGTGTCGCTCGGCCTGCTGAAGCCGCCGGGCGAGATGGGCGCCGACATCGTGGTCTGCGAAGGCCAGTCGATCGGCAACGGCCTGGGCTTTGGCGGGCCCTATGTCGGGCTGTTTGCGACCAGGGAAAAATACATGCGGCAGATGCCGGGCCGCCTGGTCGGCGAGACCGTCGACGCCGACGGCAAGCGCGGTTTCGTGCTGACGCTCTCGACGCGCGAGCAGCATATCCGCCGCGAGAAGGCGACGTCGAACATCTGCACCAACGCGGGCCTCTGCGCGCTCGCCTTCACGGTCCACCTGACGCTGCTCGGCGAAGCGGGCTTCCGGCGGCTGAGCGAGATCAACCACGCCAAGGCGTCGGAGCTCGCCGACCGCGTGGCCGCCATTCCCGGCATGAAGCTGCTGAACGACAGCTTCTTCAACGAATTCACCGTAGCGCTTCCCAAGCCCGCTGCGCCGGTGGTCGAGGCGCTCGCCGCCAGGCGCATCCTGGGCGGCGTGCCCGTGTCGCGCCTGCTGCCGGGCGACAAGTCGGTCGAGAACCTGCTGCTGCTCGCGGCCACCGAGACGGCGACGGACGAGGGCATGGCCTTGCTTGTCGGTGCTCTGAAGGAGGTGCTGTGATGGCCCAGTCCATGGACAGATCTCAGGGACGTTCCGGCGGCATTGCCACCGGCTCCTCGGTCGAAGCACCTACCTTCACCGGCAACCGCGCGCTGCAGATCGAAGAGCCCTTGATCTTCGAGATGGGCCAGCCCGGCCGCGCCGGCGTCGACCTGCCGGAACCGCCCAAGGTCAAGGACCGCCTGAACGGCATGCACCGCGCCGGCGAGATCGGGCTGCCGGGCCTCAGCGAACCGCAGGTCGTGCAGCACTACACGCGCTTGAGCCAGAAGAACTACGCCATCGACATGGGCGTCTATCCGCTGGGCTCCTGCACGATGAAGCACAATCCGCGCATCAACGAGAAGGTCGCGCGCTTCGCAGGCATCGGCGATCTCCATCCGCTGCAGCCGGTCTCGACCGTGCAGGGTGCGCTCGAGCTGATCGATCGCCTGGCGCACTGGCTCAAGACCCTGACCGGCATGCCGGCCGTGGCGATGTCGCCGGCGGCCGGCGCGCACGGCGAGATGTGCGGCATGATGGCGATCGCCGCGGCGCTCGACGCCAAGGGCGAGCGCGCCAAGCGCCGCACTGTTCTCGCGCCCGAATCGGCGCACGGCACCAATCCCGCGACGGCGGCGGCACTGGGCTTCACCGTGAAGCCGATCCCGGCCAACGAGAAGGGACGCGTCGATCTCGCCGCGCTGAAGGCGGCACTCGGCCCGGATGTGGCGGCGATCATGCTGACCAATCCCAACACCTGCGGGCTGTTCGAAAGCGAGATCGTCGAGATCTCCAAGGCCGTGCACGATGCGGGCGCCTACTTCTATTGCGACGGCGCCAACTTCAACGCGATCGTGGGCCGCGTGCGGCCAGGCGATCTCGGCGTCGACTGCATGCACATCAACCTGCACAAGACCTTCTCGACGCCGCACGGCGGCGGCGGTCCGGGCGCGGGCCCGGTCGTGCTGTCGGCCGCGCTGGCGCCTTACGCGCCCTATCCGTGGATCGTGAAGAACGGCGACAAATGGGAAGTCGCGGAAGACGGCGCGAAGGTCGACGGCATGCCGTTGGGACGCCTGAAAGCCTTCCACGGCCAGATGGGCATGTTCACCCGGGCGCTGGCCTACATCATGAGTCACGGCGCCGACGGGCTGAAGCAGGTCGCGGAGGACGCCGTCCTCTCGGCCAACTACGTTATGGCGGCGCTCAAGGACACGATGACGCCGGCTTTCGACGGCCCCTGCATGCACGAGGCGCTGTTCGACGACACGTTCCTCAAGGACACCGGCGTCAGCACCCTCGACTTCGCCAAGGCGATGATCGACGAGGGTTATCACCCGATGACCATGTACTTCCCGCTGGTCGTGCATGGCGCGATGCTGATCGAGCCGACCGAGAGCCAGGCCAAGGAAGACCTCGACCAGTTCATCGGCGCCCTGAAGTCGCTCGCCGAACGCGCCAAGTCGGGCACCGCGGCCGAGGCCTTCAAGGCCGCGCCGCTCTATTCGCCGCGCCGCCGGCTGGACGAGACGCTTGCGGCAAGAAAGCCGATCCTGCGCTGGAAGCCCTCCAACAATCCACCCGGCATCGATCCGATGAAGCAGGCGGCGGAGTAGGAATTGGCGCACCATCTACGATAGGGCCATGTCGTCCTTCACTTACGACTGGCCCTATATCGGCTTGGGCGCAGCCCTGGTCCTGGCTGCGCTGCTCGCGACCGATGTACTGCGCGGTGACCGCAGCGTCTCTCGCTGGCGCGATCTCGTGTGGCTCGCCCGGGCGGGGCGCTGGCCTATCCCGCCCACCAGTTCGAGGAGCACGGCATCGACGCATCAGGCAGCCACTACGGATTCCGTGGCTCCCTCTGCGCGACCATGGGCTTTCCTGGCCGGCCCTGCCGCCGCACTGCTCGGGCGACGGTGGCCGTCGATCGCGCTCGGCTACTTCTCGATTCCCTTCGTCAATTTCTTCGCCCACGTCGGACCGGGCGTCGCCAAGCATGCGTACAATCCGGGCCAGGTGACGGCCATCGTGCTTTTACTGCCGCTGTCTCTCTGGGCATTTTACGTGGCACTCGATCGCTACCGGCTCGGCTGGCGCGCTGTCATCGCCACTTGCGGCGGGAATCGTGCCGCATGCGATTCTCATGGGATCGCTGGTCGCTTTTCTTGACGGCCGGATCGATGAAGCCGTGCTCGACCTCATCCAGATCGTCAATCCCGCCATCGCCGGTGTGATCGTCTTTCTTGCCAGCAGGGGCCGCGCCGACGCGTAGCAAAGGGAGGCCCGAACCCCGGGCCTCCCTCGCGTCAGCTACTACCAGGTTACTCGCCGCCCGAGCCGGACGGAGCGATCGCCGTGGGCGCGGCGGCGTCCGTCGTATAGGCTTGCGGCTGGACGTTGGTGGTCTGCTCCATGCGCGCCTTCTCGTGCTGGCGCGCATCGCTCGTCACGTCGACGGTGGCCGCGCCAACCGTGAACGCGCCGGCACCGATGGCAATAAGGAAGAAAAGAGGCATGGTTAACTCCTCGGTTGTTCACCTAGGGGTTCGCCTAGGACAGGGAGAAAACGCAGGCCGGCAAAAAGCGGTGGCGCGCAGGGGGTATGCGAAAGCGCGCATGTCACGGCAAAACCACCGCAACCGAAAGGCCGCATCGCGCATTTAGGCGCGCCGTCAGGCCAGCGCGTTCCTCGCGATGACTTCCCGGAAGAATGACGCGCTGAGCTTGGGTGTGCGCTTCTGGGTCTCGTAGTCGACATGGATCAGGCCGAAGCGGGTCGCATAGCCGTCGGCCCATTCGAAATTGTCCAAAAGGCTCCAGAGAAAATAGCCGCGCACCGGCACGCCCTCCGAGGTCGCGCGCTGGAGCTGCGTCAGGTAGTTGCGCAGGTACATCACGCGGTCGAGGTCGTTGATCGCGCCGTGCTCATCGGGCTCGTCGGCGCCCGAGGTGCCGTTCTCGGTGATGTAGAGGG
>FTCZ01001821.1_pt1 | contig 68162 bp, 52 predicted proteins | sample 1658871 | NCBI WGS metagenome assembly FTCZ01 (sample SAMEA3914864, study PRJEB12502) | metagenome | biome: forest; material: soil | place: USA | collected 2012-03-12 | depth 0.3 m | reverse complement strand
TTGAAGGCGTAGTTGTTCGACTGCAGGGCCGAGCACGCCGTCAGGGCGACGATCAGGTCCATCTCGGCCTCGAACAGGATATGGTCGCCCGCACGGCTCAAGGGGGGCGCGACCTTGAGCTCGCCGCTGTCGCCGTCGACGCGCACATTCATGAAGATGTTGAAGGCCACGGGAATGCGGTCGGGTGCGATGTCGAACGGTTCGAGAGCGTGCGCCAGGTTGCCGAAGCAACCGTGATGCGGGTGTTCGTCGCCGTAGATGATGCGGAACGTATCTTCGGAGCACGGCGTCAGCAGGAAGTCGTGCCGGCCGACCGTGTCTTCGACGATACGCAGCATGACATTGCTGCGGTTCGAATAGATCGGATCGCCGGTGCTCAGGAAAAGCTTCGAGGCATAGTCAAGAGTGCGGCCGGACGAAATGACCTCGTCCGTGTCGTTCGCGCTGAACGCCAGCATATCCGACACCTGCTCGCCCTTGGGATCGATGACCCTCAGGCGCTGACCTTTTTTCAAGGTAAAAGCCGTGCCCGAGCGCGGCGGGATTTCGGTGACCATTAGCCCTCCAGTATGTTGCGTTACGGGTAGCGCGGACAGGCGTAAGGGCGGGATAAGGAAGTGTGCCGTTCTTGCAAAGAACACGGCAGGTAGCGGAAAGATACGGGTTTTCAATAAGTTTTCGGTGGTCCGGGCACTTTACGCCCTTCTTGTTTCACCGGGCCGTCTTGCCGATTTCCAGTCGCATGCCCTCGTCACTACCGTGCGCATCCAATTAAACAGGAAGCGTAACGTGTATCATTATACCGAATCCCAGGTCGAGGGTTCAGCCGCAGAAGCGGCTCTGGTCGAGCGTTTCGAAGCGCACATCAGGGACAAGGCCTTTCCCTGCGTGGGCGCCAAGTCGGCCCTGTCGCGAGGTCAGATCCAAACCTTTGTCGCCGGCGACATCCGGTGTCCGCGCGACGATGCCGCCATCCACGACGCCTTGTGCGATTTCGTGCGCGGCTACCGGGCGCATCCCGGACCGTTCCAAAGCTTTGCCGTGCTGTTTCCGTCCGCCGGGCAGTTGTCGGAGGAAGCGTTCGAGCGCGCCATGTGGCAGCGGGTCGAAGGCCTGCGCCGGCAAGATTCCGCCAAGGGGTGCGCCTATGACGACCGTGTCAGCGCCGACATCGACGATGCCCGCTTTTCCCTGAGTTATGGCGGGGAGGCCTTCTTCGTCGTGGGACTGCATCCGGCGGCCAGCCGGCCGGCGCGCCGCTTCGAAGTCCCGGTCCTGGTGTTCAACGCCCACGACCAGTTCGAGCGCCTGCGCGCCGACGGCCGTTACGAGACGCTGAGGACGGCGATCGTCGCGCGCGACGTGGCGCTGGCGGGATCGCCCAATCCGATGCTGGCGCGCCACGGCGAGCTGTCCGAGGCGCGCCAATATAGCGGGCGCGACGTGTCGGGTGACTGGACGTGTCCGGTCAGCTGGCCGGCATCGTAACGGTCAGGACAAGGGCGTCCTGTTCGGCCTCGATCGTAATGTTGCCGTGCGCTTCGGACACGACGCTGTGCAGCCAGTGCGGCTGGATCCACTGCCCGGACAGGCCGTCGCTCAGGGGTTTGCCGGCCAGGGCCTCGACGGCCTCGGGCTTGAGGCGCGCGCGCGGGCCGCGGCCGTCGGCGGTGAGGGTCAGCGTGCCGTCCAGCGTCACGGCTTCCAGGCGCGCCTTGCCGCCCATGGGCAGCGAATTGCCGATCAGCAGGCCGAGATTAAGCAGGGCGCGCGCCGCCGGCTTTTCGAAGACGGTTTCCGGCGGAATGCGGAAGTCGAGCTCGGCGCGCATCGACGCGTAGACGTCGTTCAAGATCTTGTTGAGCTGCGCCGCCGAGAAGGCTTCGGATGTTGTTGCCGCGCCGAAGGCGACGCGCGCGAAATAGACGAGCGCCACCAGCTTCTTGGCCGAGGTCGCGATGAGGTTCAGCGCTTCCTGCTTCATGTCCTGGGCGGACGGGTCTTCCAGCAGGTCGAGGCCGGACATGATCGCGCCGGCCGGGCTGATGAAGTCGTGGCAGAGTTTCGCCACCATCTGCGTCGCCAGTTCGTGGCGGCCGGGCAGGTTGGAGGCTTCGTCCATCGCGGTTTCAACTTCGGGTTCGACAGCGGAAACGGTTTCGGCAGCGGGCGCGGCTTGCGCGGACGTGTCGCCGGAGGCGGCGCTGCCTGCTTGCAGTGTAAAGATATCGTCCATCGTAACAATCCTTGGCTTGCCGGGTCGGATCGGTTTAGTTTGTCTCACAAGAGATGTGAGGTGATTTGGCTTAACGAGAAAGTTAAGACGCGATAATATCTCTTAATATGTTCTTAACGAGGGACCGCGTAAATCGCACGGGCGTATGGGCCCCCTTGATTTCTAAGGCATAATCCCGGTTACCATCGTTAAATTTTTCTTGCAGGAGCAACTCCCATGGCCTCTTCCGACGACGTGAAGCCCGTTAGCGACGGCTTTTCGCTCGACAATCTCGCCCGCAAGGGGCGCGGCAAGGTCTTCGACTCGATCCTCGACACCATGGGCGATACGCCGCTGGTCCGGCTGCCGCGCCTGACGGCGGAGTTCAAGCCGAAGGGCACCGTCCTGGCCAAGCTCGAATTCTTCAATCCGCTGTCGTCGGTCAAGGACCGCATCGGCATGGCGATGATCGAGGCCCTGGAGCAGTCGGGCAAGCTCAAGCCCGGCGGTACGATCATCGAGCCTACGTCCGGCAATACCGGCATCGCGCTCGCCTTCGTCGGCGCCGCCAAGGGCTATAAGGTCGTCCTGGTCATGCCGGAATCGATGTCGATCGAACGCCGCAAGATGCTGTTGCTGCTCGGCGCCAAGCTGGAACTGACCCCGGCCGAAAAGGGCATGCGCGGCGCGGTCAATCGCGCCCAGGAACTGGCCGCCGAAACGCCGGGCGCCGTCATTCCGCAGCAGTTCGAGAACCTTGCCAATCCCGCCGTCCACCGCGTCTCGACGGCCGAGGAAATCTGGAACGATACGAACGGCGAAGTCGACGTCGTCGTGTCCGGCGTCGGCACTGGCGGCTCGATCTCGGGTATCGGCGAGGTGCTGAAGGCGCGCAAGCCGTCGGTGAAGATGATCGCCATCGAGCCCGAAGCCTCGCCCATCCTGTCGGGCGGCGAGCCCGGCCCGCACAAGATCCAGGGCATCGGCGCGGGCTTCGTGCCGGCCATCCTCGACCGCGCGGTGATCGACGGTGTCGAAACCGTGTCGAACGACGCGGCCTTCGCCATGGCGCGCAAGTCGGCCCAGGTCGAAGGCCTGCCGGTCGGCATCTCGTCCGGCGCCGCCCTAGAAGTCGCCTTCCGCCTGGCGGGCCGCGACGAATATGCCGGCAAGACGATCGTCGCCATCATCCCGAGCTTTGCCGAGCGTTACCTGTCGACGGCCTTGTTCGAAGGGCTTTGAACGTCATTCTAAGAAATACTTAACGCATGGCCGCCAATATGGCGGCCATGTCCGTTTCTGCTTCCCAGATCGTCACCGAGACCGGTTTGCCGGAGGTCGAAGGCGTGGTGCGCCCCAATCCTTCGATAAACGGGGCGCCGTCATCGCAGGCCCGTCATGTCCTGCTGAAGCGCCTGGCCGACGTCGTCTGTCTGCCGGAAAGCCGGATCAACGCCTTCGAACGCGCGGTTACCGCCGACCTTCTGGTCGAGATGCTGCGCGAAGCCGAGGTCGAGGAGCGCGCCCGCGTTTCAAAGCGGCTCAGCATCCTGGCCGAACTGCCGAACTCCCTGGTGCGCCTGCTTCTCATCGACGAGGTCGAGGTGGCGCGGCCGCTGATCGAGGATGGCGAGGCGCTGTCGGATTCCGACCTCTATTTCTGCGCGCGCAACGGCCGTCACGGGCACCGTGTCCTGCTGGCCGCCCGCAAGTCGCTGCCGAGCTTCCTGTCCGAAATCCTCGTCGACAGCGAAGAGCTGCCGGTTATCGAGACTCTGCTGAAAAACGCCAAGGCCGAGATGTCGCAACAGGCCGTCGAATCGGTCGTGGCGCTGAGCCAGAATGCGCCGCAGCTGATCCCGCTTCTGATGCGCCGCGCCGAGTTGCGGCCGTCGTCGGCCTATATCCTGTTCTGGTGGAGCCCGTCGGACGCGCGCCGCCAGATATTGAGCCGCTTCGGCGTCAACCGCGAAATCATGCAGGACATGGCGTCCGACGTCTTCGCCATGGCGGCCAAGGAAAAATGGCAGGACGCCATGTCGCGCAAGGCGCTCCAGTTCATCGAACGCCGCCAGCGCAACCGCGAGGCCCTGAAGAAGAGCCCGTACGACTCGCTGGAAGCCGCCATCGCCGACGCCGCGCAGAACGGCATGACGCGCAAAATGGCCGAGGAAATCGCCTACCTGTCCGGTATCAAGCCATCGACGGGCGCCAAGATATTGCGCGACGCCGGTGGTGAAGGGCTGGCTGTGCTGTGCAAGGCGACAGGCCTGTCGCGCAAGGCGCTGAAGGCGTTGTGGAAAGCGCTGCGACGTCCCATGCGCGACGAGACGGGACAGATCCATCCGCAGCTGGCCGAGGTCCTGATTACCTACGACATGCTGGCGGTCGACCGCGCCCAGACCGTGCTGCGCTATTGGAACTGGTCGCTGTCCTCGGCCCTGACCCACGTCATGCTGCGGTCGTTGAGCCGCGGCGAAGAGGTCGATCTCGACTCCTTGAGCGTGCCGCAGCGCGCCGCCATGCTGGCCTTCGCTCAGGAATTCAAGACTTAAGAGCCTCGTCGGCCTGCAAGAAATCCCGCCGCAAAATCAGGTCGAAACCTGAAAAGCACTCGCAACTTTCCGTTGCGATTGAAGACAAAAACAGCGCGAATCTTATTTCACGAAAAAACATTGTTATCTGTGCGGACTTCGTCGAAAAAAGCCATGAATACCCGCTATAGCCGACAATTAACGCTTTTATATACCCTTCTGGACAAGTAATTTATCGGTTCAATAGCAACCCTTAGAAATTTTTTTGTATTTGCGCTTGAATATTTCAGAAGCTTGGATTAGCTAAAGCGCACGGTTTTCGTGGGATTAAACAATGGAAAACAAGACTGACACACTGGATATGACCGCAGACATCGTGTCTGCGTTCGTAGGCAACAACTCTATCCCGGCTGGTGAGCTGCCGTCGCTGATCCAGAGCGTATATCAAGCCCTCAATTCTATTTCCTCGGGTGAGGAAACAAAGGTCGAGGCGCCGAAAGAACCTGCCGTTTCGGTGAAGAAGTCGATTTCCAACGACTACATCGTCTGTCTGGAAGACGGCCGCAAGTTCAAGTCGCTGAAGCGTCACCTGCGCACCAAGTACGGCATGAGCCCGGAAGAATATCGCGCCAAGTGGAACCTGCCGAAGGATTATCCGATGGTCGCCCCGAACTACGCCAAGGCGCGTTCGGATCTGGCCAAGCAGATGGGCCTGGGCCAGGGCGGGCGCCAAGTCGCGCGCAAGACCCGCGCCAAGGCTTGATTTCGGAGGTGAAACGCCTGCGGCGTTAACCTTTAAAACAAAAATAGAACAAAGGCTCTGATCTTGGATCGGAGCCTTTTTTCTGTGGTAATTCCAGAACAGCGGTGACTGTTAACCCTTTTTTTCTTGCCATCGGCCTGTGAGTTAAGAGATGGTGAAAATAGGGCTGATTCGGGCCTTACCGGCGGCGCAAATCAGGGCGAAACGTGCACATTTTCTTAAGGCACGATCCTGGGGTGCGCGCCATTCAAGAAAAAATTGCTGATCCTTTACTCGGGGTTGTCGTAAACTATTCCTTATGGCTGGTCTCGCGTCCGAAATGTTGGCGGCCTTGCGTTCGCATGAGGAGATCTTCCGGTACTGGAAGGGTTTGAGGAAGCGCGGCCGCCTGCCGTCACGCGCCGACATCGACCCGATGCAGATCAAGCGCCGCCTGCCGACCATTTCCCTGATTGACGTCCTGGATCCCAATCCCGACAGCGATGCTATCCACTTCCGCCAGCGCCTGGCCGGCACCGAGCTGTTCGACGCCTACGGCCAGGAAATTACCGGCATGACGTTCAACAAGATCTACACGGCGTCGGAAGCGCAATACTGGGCCGAAGCCCTATCCTTCGTCGTCGAGCACAAGAAGCCCAATGTCGGCTTGTCGTCGATGGCGTGGCGCGGCGCCAAGGGTTTGAGCCTCTTCTGGCTGCGCCTGCCTTTGGCCAGCGACGGCGTCAATGTCGACATGATCCTGGGCCACGACGCACTGATCGGCAAGGTCGACCTGCTGCAAAGCGGCATTCGCTCGACGCCCGCCGAAGCGGTTTAGGCTGCAATCCTATTTTACAAGCGCCGCACTGATCTGCATCGTTCCCAGGCATGCCGGGAAAGAGACCAGCAGCACCGCGCCGAAGCTCAGCCACCAGTAACCGCAATATTTCCGCGCCGCCGGTACGATGGTGAGGATCAGCGATACGACAAAACTGGCGAATATAAGCAGAAGGTTCAGCATCGCCGGAAAGATGATCTCGAGCGACTGCATCGGTTTGACCGCGAAGGGCAGGTAGATCATCACCAGGACCAGCAGGTGGCTGCCGAGGGTGAGCCAAAGGATACGTTTGTCGGGCATGGCGATACCTCAAGTGCATCCCAAAAAGTGTGACGCACTTTTTGGATCGAGATGCGCGTTAAACAAAAAGCTGTAGAGCCAATCCGATTCCATAAGATTCGGCGCTAGAGACGGGTGATGCCCAGAAAACAGGCCGGGACGCCGAGGGTGAAAAGCACGGCAAACGCGATCATGAAGGCTTGCATGGCTTTGTCGGCCATCGCTGCGGCCGCCTTGTCGGTCTTCCTGAGAACAAGCATCGATACGATGGACACTAGGCCCAGGCACAGATTGACCCCAGCCAGGACAAACGGCGCAAGAAGCGCGACGACGACTGGACCTCCCCCACCGCCCGGGCCGTAGGCGACGCTGTAAATGGCCATCAGGATAATCCCGTTGATGCCCCATATCGTGGCGAAAATCTTCATCGTGCTGCCGCCATCAATCGCGCTTCGTCGTCCGCGTTGCGATAGAACAGGTTCATCGTGTCGAAGGGGATGATGCGCCCGTCCTTGTGCACGATGTGGACGCAGGTCTTCTTGACGCCGCGCACGTCGAAATCGTGGGCGTCGTAGAACTTCATGACGATGACGCGGAAGAGGTTGGCGTAGGTCAGGCCGCCGAACGTCCCGGTGTCGACGCGTGGCAGGCAGCACATGATGTCGGCGATCTTCTCGGTGCAGTCCTGCGGCGAATTGCCGGTCGAAAACAGCCCGACCAGCTTGGCGTGGACCTCGGGCATGGTCTCGAAATTGACCGTATTGCGCGACGTCGCCAACAGTTCTTCGGGGCTGAAATAGCGCGTCAGCGGCACGGTCTCCGGGCCCAGCTTGAGGGCGTAACCCATCATGATGGCGTCGGGGTGGCACGGCACCGGCACCAGGTCCTCGCGCACAAAGACGTCGTACTGGTCGAGTATGGCCTGGCGGACCTCGGACAGGGTGATGCGGCCTGTCGCCGGATCGAATTGCTCGATGCGGCCCGCGGACTGGGTCGGCTGGAAGGTGACGCCGCGCACGCACGGCTGCTGGCGGGCATGGCGCAGGATGTCGCCGACCTCGTGGTCGTTCAGGCCCTTCTGCAGGGTGACGACCAGGGTGGTCGAGACGTTGAACCGGTTGAGATTGTCGATCGCCTGCTGGCGGATGGCGGTCAGATCTTCGCCGCGCAGGGCTTTCAGGGCCTCCGGCGAGAAGGAATCGAACTGCAGATAGACCTCGATGCCGGGCATGTAGCCGGCCAGGCGCTCGACGAAGGCCGGCTCGCGCGCCATGCGCAGGCCGTTGGTGTTGATCATCAGGTGGCGGATCGGCCGCGCCTTGGCCATGTCCATCACCGTGAAGAAGTCGGGATGGAGCGTGGGTTCACCGCCTGACAGCTGGACGACGTCGGGCTCGCCTTCGCTGCGCACCACGATGTCGAGCATGCGCTCGATTTCCTCGAGCGTGCGGTGGCGGCCGTGGCTGGGGCTCGACGACGCATAGCAGGTCGGGCAGGTGAGGTTGCAGCGATCGGTCAACTCGACGATCGATACGCAGCTGTGCTGTTCGTGGTCGCTGCACAGGCCGCAATCGTAGGGACAGCCGCGCTCGACCTTCGTTCCGAACTTCTTCGGCATGTCGCCCGGCTTGTTGAAGTCGCGCGTCATCTTGTAATAGGCGATGTCGGTCGAGATCAGCACCTTTTCGCGGCCGTGCTCCGGGCAGGTCTTCAGCATATAGACCTTGTCGTCCTGGAAGATGATCTTGGCTTCCAGCTTGCGCCAGCAGGTCGAGCAGATCGAATTGGTCAGCTCGAAGAAGATATAGTCACGCGCTGCCATTCCGTTTCCCCCATGCTTGCCGGGCGAAATGCCAGGCATAGACTACAAAGCCAAGCGCCGCCGCTATCTGCAGCATGGACAGACCGGGCTTTGCCCTCAGGTCGCTATCGCTAGCGATATTTTGAACAATGTTCAAGTTATTTGTCAGCGCGTAGGTGGTGACGGGTTTGAGGAACTCTATGCCGAGTCGCCAGGCGCAATAGGCCATGATGAACAGCTTGAAGAGATCGCCGTTCGGCAAGGTGACGCGTGTGCTGGCCTGCCACAGGGCGCCGGCCAGGACGACCAGAAAGCCGATTTCGTAGAGCGGGGTCGGATGGCGGACGACGCCGTCGCCGGCGTCGAAACCCAGGATGAAATGTGTGGCGTCGCCCCACGTGCCGTCGGAAACGCCCGTCAGCAGGCAGCCGATGCGGCCGATGGCGATCGCGGCGATAAGCGGAAAGACGTAGAGGTCGCCGGTCGAGGTCCTGACGCCGGCCGCCGCCTTGGCGATCTCGACGCCGACGATCCCGCCCAGGAGTCCCCCGAGGATCGTCTTGGCGGCCATCAAATAGATTGGATTGTGCAAGGCGAGCGGCCACAGTTCCGGATGCTCGGCAAAACCCAGAAGTTTCGAGCCGATCCCGGCGCCGGCGATGGCGCCGATCAGCGCCGTCATGCGCGTGCGATCGTCGAGGCGATCGCCCCGTTTGCGCAGCCACAGATACAGGCGAAAACCCACGCCGTAGGACAGGGTCTCGAAGACCAGATGCGCCGGCAGGGCCAGGCCGAACAGATGAAAAACAACGGGCAGGTGCACGCCTTCCCCCTCCGTCCGGCTGTACCGGGACTATCGCCCGGACGCGGCCTGCCCGCAAGGGGTCAGGTAGTGGGCGCTGGACCCGTCGATTCGCGTACGATCAGTTCGTGGGCGATGATGTGCCGCGCCTGGACGTCCGAGGCGTGCAGGGTGTCGCCGGCATTGTTCAGAATCTGCAGGGTGCGTCTGGCCATGTCGAGATAGGGCTGGCGCACCGTCGTCAGGGCGGGCCACACCGCCGAGGCGATCGCCGCGTCGTCGAAGCCGATGACCGACAGGTCTTCGGGGATGCGCAGGCCCTTCTTGTGCGCTACCGAACACGTCGCGGCGGCCATTTCATCGTTCGACGCGAAGATCGCGGTCGGACGGTCCTTGAGGCTGAGCAGCGTTTCCGCCGCCTCGATGCCCGATTTGAAATTGAACAGGCCTTCGGCGACGTATTCACGCGGCGGGCGCGGCAGGCCGGCGGCGTCGAAGGCCTCGTAATAGCCCTGGCGGCGCAGGAAGGCGGCGGCGTGTTCCGGATGGCCGGCGATGTGGGCGATCTTGCGGTGGCCCAGCGACAACAGATAGTCGGTGATGTCGCGCGCCGCCTGGCGGTCGTCCATATTGACCGATGGATAGTAGTCGTCGGGCGTGGTCGGCGAAATCAGCACGCAATGGATGCCCTGCTCTTTCAGGAAGGACTTGAGCGGGCCGTAGTCGCACAGGGGCGGTAACAGGACCATCGCCTTGATCTCTGCGTCAGCCACGAAGTGGGCGATGTCCTCACGCGGAAAGTCGGTGCGGCCGGGGGTGAACAGTTCTACGGCCAGGTGGTTTTGCGTGCTCATCGACGCGACCAGCATGGCGTGGTGGACACGGCCCTGGTAGCCGCCGGCCGGATCCTCCAGCAGCATGCCGACCGACCTGTTATCGCCCTTGCGTAAGCTGCGCGCCTGGCTGTTCGGCCGATAGTCCAGCCGGTTCATGGCGTCGCGTACGCGTTCGCGCGTCGGAGCCTTGACGGCGGGGTCGTCGTTCAGCACGCGGGATACGGTTTTTGCGGACACGCCGGCCAATTCGGCGACGTCATAGATGGTCGACATGGAAACTCTCGATACGCCTGATTCCAGCTTAGTTGGAAATATCCGTGGGGGAAACCACCTTTACCGGAATCAGTCGCGTCGCCAGCATCCGTCCATGTGTCGCAGCTGCAACATATGGACAGGCTTTTGTCCATTTTGTCCATGTTAAAATGACATCGATGACATTTTTATTGACTTGGCCCCGCGCCTTTGTCAACGTTTATGGGCAGACAACGGCCTGTATGGGGCGGCATAAGCATTAATAAAACCAGGGCCACTACCGAAAACTCGGATTAATCATCGATTTGAGTTGTTGTCTGTAAGACAAATCAAAATGTCCTAACGGACATTTTGGCCGCGTGCACAAAGGATAACGCGTACAAGCCGCGCGCGGCAAATTCAACTGATCAGGAATCAAGGGATGGAAAGAACCATGTCAGTACCCAAGTCTAAAACGTTCGCGCGTCTCGCGCTGGGCGGGCTCTTGTGCACCGGCGTCTCGATGCTGGCGCTGTCGAGCGCCATGGCCCAGACGACACCGGCCACAACGGCCGCTACCGACGACCAGGTTATCGTCGTCAAAGGTGTGCGCGGCTCGCAGCTGCGCGCCATCGACGTCAAGAAGAAGGCCGTCGCTCAGGTCGACGCCATTTCGGCCGAAGATATCGGCAAGTTGCCCGACGTGACGGTCGCCGACAGCCTGCAGCGCGTGCCGGGCGTTCAGATTCGCCGCGACGCCGGTGAAGGCTCGACGATCAACCTGCGCGGCCTTGCCCAAACCGTCACGCTGTTCAACGGCGAACAGTACCTTTCGGCCGGCAATATCGGCCAGGCCCAGGCCAACTTCCTCGACGTGCCGTCGCAACTGCTCAACAGCGCCGTCGTCTACAAGTCGACCGATCCGAACACGCCGCTGGCCGGCATTTCGGGCACGATCGACCTGCAGACGCGCCGTCCGTTCCAGTTCAAGTCGGGCCTGACGCTGACCGGCGCGGCCGAGCGTTCGCGCGGCGACTATACCAAGGGCGACGACTACCTGGTCAACGGCCTGGCCAGCTGGCGCAACGACCGCTTCGGCGTCCTGGCCTCGTTCGTGAAGTCGAAATCTAACCTCGGCAACAACTATTCGGGCTTCGGCGGCGGCGTCTTCTCCGAAAACGACTGGGGCGCCGGCATGCCCCAGGACTATATCTCGCCGCACGGCTTCGAAATCTATAACCGGACCAACGAGCGCATCCGTACCGGCGCCAGCGGCGCCTTCCAGGCCAAGCTCGGCGAAGGCTGGACCCTGACGGGTGAAATCTTCTATGCCCAGCTCGAAGAGCACGACCGCAAGGTCGGCCTCAACATTTCGAACCGCTGGGACGGCACCGTCTTCTCCACCTGGGCCGCGCCGACCGCGCACACCGACACCGGGCTTAAGGACGCCAACGGCACGCCGTGGTGGAATGTCAGCCAGTACGACATCAATGCCCAGTGGCTGAACTCGTTCACCGTCAACCGCACCAACAATTCGGATTCGACCAACTACAACCTCGAACTGAAGTATGACAACGGCGGCAAGTTCACGATGGAAAGCCGCTTCGTCGGCGGCCGCGCCCACCGTCTCAGCATGAACGGCCAGGTGCAGGGCGACCTGTCGAACTGGAAGTACAATGCCGCGGCGCCGAACGAATTCACCCTGTTCCGCGACCCGAACGATCGCACGCGCGGCACCTTCTATCCGTCGTCGATCTGTTCGCAGTATCCGGCGTCGCAGCGTTCGAACAGCATCGCCGGTTCGGCCGGCGGCTGTTTCCTCGATCCGAACCCGCTGGGTTACGAATCGAATCCGCGCCTGCACATGTCGACGGCCGGCGACACCCTGGCCTTCACCGGCTTCGAAACCCCGATGCTGCTGACCGGCGGCCTCGGCGCCGGCAAGTCGACGGCCGACTACATGGCGAACCTCGCCTCGTACAAGGTCGCGGCCTATTCGTCGGAAGGCAATAACGACGCCCGCTCGACGCTCCAGGTCGGCCGCATGGACGGCCATTACAAGTTCGACGAAAAGCTGTTCGGCCTGTTCACCAAGATCGACGCCGGCGTCCGCTACAGCGCGCGCACGACGGACATCGAACAGTTCCATCTGTTCTCCAGCTTCTACGCCAATACGGGCATCCAGCCCAATGGCCTGCCGGTCCCGGCCAGCGGGTGTCTGGCGCAATGGAAGGCTATCGACGTCGTCATGAACGCCGCCCAGTGCGGCGCCGGCGAAATGGTGCCGAACTCCGACCATTCGGCCGGCCAGCCCGCGACCATCTTCCAGGGGTATACGGTCAACCGTCCGACCCCGCTCGACCAGTACAACCCGGTGATCTTCGTCACCGGCCTGGGCGGCAAGACGGCTTCGGGCATTCCGGGCTTCTGGGCGGTCGATCCCAAGGCGTTCGACGACGAAGAAGCCTTCATGAAGAAGGTTTTCGGCGGCGCCGTGCGCATCCCGGTTCCGGGCCAGACCTACGATGTCGATCTCTATGAAAGCTCGGCGTACGTCGCCGGCAATTTCGAAATCGGCATGTTCAGCGGCAATGTCGGCGTCCACGCCGTCCAGACCAAGCTGCACGTCAAGCAGAACCAGACCGGCGACACCCTGGCCTACGGCGACACCAATGCCGACACCGGCGACACGGTGACGACGCGCAGCTATACGGACATCCTGCCGTCGCTGAACGTCAATGCCGACGTTACGGACAAGCTGAAGGTGCGTTTCGCCTGGTCGAAGACCATGCAGCCGCTCGACCTCGGTAACTACGGCGGTTCGATCAAGATCAACACCAACGACGATCCCGGTCACATTCCGCCGCGCCGCGTGGTCACCTCGGCCAACTCGAACGGCAATCCGGGTCTCGATCCGTGGCGTTCGACCGATACCGACCTGGCGGTCGAATACTATGTCGGCCGTGCCAGCATGGTGAACCTCGCCTGGTTCAACATGGACATCAAGAGCTTCGTGACCAACGGCCAGATCGTGTCGACGCCGGGCCAGTTCGTCAATTCCGACGGCTCTCCGGCCGGCGCCGTGCCGATCTTCCTGCCCCTGCAGGGCACGGGCGGTCAGGTATCAGGCGTCGAACTGGGCGGCAAGTTCTCGTTCAAGGACTTCGTCGACGGCGGTCTTCTGTCGAATTTCGGCGTCGATACCAACCTCACCCTGTCGCCCAGCCACGAGTCCCGCACGGGCCTCGATGGCAAGCGGCTGCCGTTCACCGACAACTCGAAGACCCAGTACAACCTGATCGGCTGGTACCAGGACGACAAGCTGCAGATCCGCGTCGCCTACAACTATCGGAGCGAGCGCCTGAACAACGTCGTCACGCTTAACGGCAACTCGAACATCGGCATGTATGCCGACCCGACCAAGTTCGTCGACGTCAACGCGACCTACAATATCAACGACCGTGTCTCGATCTACGTCAACGGTTCCAACGTGACCAACGAGACCGAAGTCTACAATTACAAGTTCGGCAGCTCGAAGCAGTACGCGTATCAGAACCAGTTCGAAGCGCGCTATACCATGGGCGTCCGCGCCAAGTGGTAAACCTTTTCGGGCGCCGGTCCTCAGACGTGTTGTTCTAGAGCATCATGCCAAAAAGTGGATGCCATTTTTTGGGTAAACATGATGCGAAAACAAAAAGTTAGAGTGGAATAACGATTCCATTTAAAGTCATTCGGCTCTAACGCGTCTGAGGACTGCCGGCGCCCGATACCTCTCACGTGCTCATCCCGAGCATGTGATCCGGATGTCGGCGCGGTTCTCCCGGCCGATGTCCCGTTCTTCCCCAACTGAAGTCTCGACTGAGACCGTAACCCTCCCGTGCGATTTGGCTTAAGACGGTCGCACGGGAGTTTTTTCAAACCCGGTAACGGACCATCAGAGTCCGGGGACAAAACCATGCAAGGCAACAGAAGCCTGAATCATATCGTCATCCTGGGCGGCGGGACCGCCGGGTGGATGACGGCCGCGTCGCTCGGCCACCGCTATCGTCGTTCGGGCATCCGGGTCACGCTGATCGACTCGTCGGTCATCGGCACGATCGGTGTCGGCGAGGCCACGATCCCGACTTTGCGCGCCTTCTACCACGGCCTCGGCATGACCGATTACGACGTCATCGCCGCCACCAACGCCTCGTGCAAGCTCGGCATCCGCTTTTCAGGCTGGGCAGGCGAAGGCAGCCGCTTCATCCATCCGTTTGGCGGCTTCGGCCAGGACCTGGCGGCCACCGAATTCCATCACGTTTTCAATGCGGCGCGCGGACGGTGCGATCCTGGACCGCTCGATGACTACGCACTGGGAGCGGCCCTGGCCAAGGTCGGCAAGTTCGCCCTGCCGTCGCCGTCACACGAGGCGTGGACACGGTTCGACTGGGCGCTGCACTTCGACGCCGGCCTGTTCGCCGGCTATATGCGCGATTTCGCGATGAAGGCCGGTGTGCACCATATCGACGCCGTCCTGAAACAGGTGCGACTGTCGCCGCTGACCGGTTTTATCGAGGCGCTGGCGCTCGACAGCGGTGAGGAGGTCGAAGGCGACCTGTTTATCGATTGCTCCGGGTTCCAGGCGCTGCTGATCGGCAAGGCCCTGGGCGTAGGTTACGAGGACTACAGCCGCTGGCTGTTCTGCGACACTGCGGTGGCGCAGCAGAGCGAGCGCGTGGCGGCGCCCGACAGCTGTACCGAGGTCATGGCGCGTCCCGCCGGCTGGCAGTGGCATATTCCTTTGCAGCACCGCTCGGGCAACGGTCACGTCTATTCCAGCGCCCATACGACCGACGACGAGGCGGTACGAATCCTGGCCGAAACCTTGCCCGGCAAGCCCGTGGCCGACCCGCGCATCATCCGCTTCCGTCCAGGGCGGCGGATGCGCGCCTGGGAAAAAAACTGCGTCGCCATCGGGCTGTCTTCCGGTTTTCTGGAACCCTTGGAATCGACCAGCATCGCCCTGATCCAGACCGGCATCGAGCGCCTGCAGATGCTGCTGCCGGTCGATGGCTGCGACGCGCAACTGATCGACGAACATAACGATATGGCTAAGCGAGAGTTCGAGCGCACGCGCGACTTCATCATTGTGCACTACAAGCTGAACCAGCGCGCAGACACCGACTTCTGGCGCGAGGCGGCTGCCATGGAGGTGCCCGACACGGTGGCGCGAAAGATGGAGCTTTACCGTTCGCGCGGCCATTTCGTCCGCTACCGCTGGGAAATGTTTCATCCTGCGTCGTGGCTGGCCATCTATGCCGGCTTCGGCGTCTGGCCCGACGGCATCGACCCCGCGGTGACGCAGGTGCCCGAGATCGAGGCCAACCTGAGCCTCAAGTCCATACGCGACCGCGTCGCCGTCGCCGTCGAGGCCGCGGCGCCGCACCAGGCCTTCCTCGACCACTGTAATCGCCTGGCCCGCAAGGCGCGGTCCGTCCAGAGTGCATGATATGAACAATCCGAACGAAATTCGCGATATCGTCATCGCCGGCGGCGGTACGGCCGGATGGCTGGCCGCGGCGCTATTCGCCGTCCATATGCCGGGGATGAACGTCCGGCTGATCGAATCCGAGGAGATCGGCACGATCGGGGTGGGGGAATCGACCATACCGCCGTTCCTCGGCCTGATCCGCAACCTGGGGATCAACGAGCAGGACTTCATCGCCAGGACCCAGGCCAGCTTCAAGCTCGGCATCCGCTTTCCCGACTGGCGCGAAAAGGGGCATTCGTATTTCCATCCGTTCGGACAGATCGGCCAGCCGATCGACGGCAACGACTTCTATCACTGCTGGCTGAAGGCGAAGATGGCGGGGCACGGAAGCGAACTTCAGGACTTCGCACCCGCCTCGGTCATGGCCGGCCAGGGGCGGTTCATGCTGCCGTTCAAGGCGGGGCAGTCGCCGATCGCAACGGCGTCGTACGCCTTGCACGTCGACGCCAGGCTGGTGGCGCAATATCTGCGCCGCCACGCCGAGGCGCACGGCGCCAGGCGGACGGAAGGCATGATCGCCGGCGTCGACCTGGGCGCCGACGGTCAAATCGCTTCGCTGACGCTGAACTCGGGCGAGGTGGTTACGGGCGACCTGTTCATCGACTGCACGGGTTTCCGCGCGCTTCTGATCGGCGCCATGGGCGTCGGCTACGAAAGCTGGGCCGACCAGCTCCTGTGCAATCGCGCGGTGGTCTGCCAGACCGAGACTGCCGGTCCGCCGCCGCCCTATACGGTCGCTCACGCGCAAGACTCCGGCTGGCGTTGGCGCATCCCGCTGCAGACGCGCGCCGGCAACGGCTATGTTTTCTCGAGCGACCATATTTCGGACGCGGACGCCACCGAGGTCCTGCTGTCCCAGGTCGAAGGCCGGGTGCTGACCGACCCGATGATCGTGCCCTTTACGACGGGCATCCGCAAAAAAGTGTGGCAAGGCAACTGCTTGAGCCTCGGCCTCGCTTCCGGTTTCATAGAGCCGTTGGAATCGACGGCGATCCATCTGGTCTACCGCACCCTCGATTTCTTCTTCCGCTACTTCCCGGACAAACGTTTCGACCAGGCCCTGCAGGCCGATTTCAACCGCCGCATCTATAACGACTATGAAGAGATCAAGGACTTCATCATCCTGCACTATTGCGTATCCCGGCGCCGTGATACCGACTTCTGGCGCCGGGTGACGCGCCAGCCGATTCCGGACAGCCTGAAGGCGCGGCTCGATGTCTTCCGTGCGTCGGGATCCTTGCGCGAAGTCGGGCCGGAGGAGCTGTTCCGTTCGCCGTCGTGGATTTCGGTATACGAAGGGATGGGGGTCAGGCCGTCACGCTACAACGTCCTGACCGACCGTCTCGATGCGGCCGATCTGATGCGCCTGCTCGACCAGGTCAAGCCGCAGCTCGACGGCTTCGTGCGCACCTTGCCGATGTTGCAGGATTTTCTGGATAGCTTCTGTCCGGCTGTGGCCTAGTCTAACGCACCCGGACCGACTTTTCCTGGATATCGGCGCGCAGCCGGTCGACCTCGGCGAAGATCTTCGTCCAGGTGCGCACTCCACTGGTGTCTGCCGTGCTCAGCCCCGAAGCCGCGACCGCCTGCATGTCTTCCAGCAGGATGCGCATCAGGTCATCGACGCCCTGCTGGCAGGCGCTGACCACCTCGTCCTGGGCGCGCAGGCGATGGCGGAGCGTGCGGGCGTTCGCACGCACGCGCGCCTCTTCGCGGCTGTTGCGCAGGACGTAGGACAGTTGATACGAGACGACGCGCCAGTTCAGCGGCTTCAGCGTGAAGGCGGTGGCGCCGACGCCGTAGGCGCGGTCGATGGCTTCCATGTCGTTGCGGCTGGTGGCGACGACGATCGGCAGGGAAAAGAGCTTGTCGTTGCCGCGGACGGCGGTGATCAGGTCGAAGCCGTCCATTACCGGCATTTCGAGATCGACCAGGGCGATGTCGATGCCGCCCTTTTTGAGCCTCTGCCAGCCGGCCTCGCCGTTTTCCGCGGTCTCGACGGTGACGGTCGGCGTCGTCAGGTTGGCCAGGGCGAATTCGCGCAGGATCGGATCGTCGTCGACGACGAGCAGCCGGGCGGGCTCGAACCGCGACATGTTCTGCTCAGCCATGCGTTTTGCCTGACTTAAAAAACCAAGATATCAGCCTAGGCGCGAAGCCGTTAAGAACCGCATAATCAGCACGTCGGACCTACACGGTACAATCGCGCAAAGCCCTGATCGGTCACCAGGCAGGTGCCCGGTGGAGCAGATCCTTTCGCCACATCGGCATTGATCATCAGCACATAGTCGAATTCGTCGTGCCAATGCGGCAGGTAGCCGGCGACATGACCATTGTCGGCGGCGACGTCTTCGGGGCCGGCCAGTACGCCGCCGGACGGTTCGTTGTCTTCGTCGAACGGCGCGCGGACGCTTAAAGGCTGCTTGCCCGCCTGCGCGAACAGGGTCGGCACATAGGCATGGGCATAGAGCACGGCCAGCGAGGGCAGGTGCTCGAAGGCCGGCGTAATGTCGCCCAGCGTGCGCCCTTGCGGCTCGGTATCTGTGGGCTCAAGCATCATCGGCATGACGCGCGCGCCGGCGGGAATGGGCTTCAGGGCGCGCTCCACCGCGACGATATCGGCCTGTCGCGCCTGCCAGATACGGCCCATCCACAGGCCGCGCGCGCCGACGATGCACAGCGCGGCCAAGGGCAGCGCGATCGCCAGACGCCGGTCCTCGATCGTCTCGGGCAGGACGGCGACGCCGAGCACGAACAGGGTCATGGTCAGAAAACGCAGATCGACAAGGCTGGTCGAACCGATGTCCTGCGGGCCGAACAGCCCGAGGATCAGGAAGCCCGTGCCCGCCAGGACCAGGCCCATATGGAGATCGAGGCGGCGCCGGATTGCCGAGACCACGACCGGCATGGCGAGTAGCGCCAGGCAGGCTATATCGAAGGGCAGGCTGTACGACCGCAGGGGTTCGACGAGCATCGCCAGGATGTGGCCGGGCATGAGGCTTTGCCAGACGCCGTCCTGCCAGATGAATTCCGGAAATCCGGAATCGGGTGCGCCGCCGGCGACGGCAAGACGGGCGATGATGACCAGGGCGCCCAGCACGAAGGGCAGATTGGTTGTGACGGCCAGATGCGCCAGTCCTTTCGTGCGCAAGGGGCGGAGGTCGCGGCCGGCTGCCAGGCCGAGGGCCAGGGCGAGATAGAGCAGCGCGCCGAAGGGATGGACCAGCACGACGCCTATGACCTGCGCCGTGCGGCGCGCCAGCGAGAGAAGCGGTCTTTGATCCTTCAGCTTTTCGTCGAGGATGGCGCAGACCAGCGCGGCCCCCAGCGCCAGCTGAAAGCTCATGAACCCCGTCAACAGGACCAGTGGCCAGGCCAGCAGGAACAGCATAGGGTGCCACCACGACCAGCGGCCGTGGATCTGACGCGACAGGACCGCCGCCGCCGCCGGCGGCAGAAGCGCCGACAGGCCGAGCACGATGCGGCCGGTGATCTCGGCCGGAAAGAGGTGCCCGAGGATCGTCGCCAGGAGGTCCATGCCGATATTGGTGGCGGTGCGGCTCCAGTCGACGGCGAAGAAGGTCGACAGCGGCGCGGTGTCGGCGGCCCCGCTCAGCAGCCAGAACCGCACCATGTGATTCGGATAGTCGAGCAGCGGCGGCATCGCCACCATCAGAACCGGCAGGGCGGCGAATATCAGGGCAGCGGCCGCAATGAGGCGTGGGAATACGGACTTGGGCACGCGTCAATCTCTCCGGAAAGGCGGCAAAGTAGCGGAAAGTAGCCTTTAATCAAATGGCTGAGGCTTCCCCACGGCCTTTTTATGCCGGTCTGCCTAGCCTTTCCCTACCGGGCCGCGGACAGCCGCCCGGCACTCCAGCCGGCTTTCCGGCGCTTCGACAGGGAGACCCTCCATGCGTAAATCATACCTCTTGACGCTGACCGCCATCGCCGCCCTTGCCGCTACGCCCGTGCTGGCGCAGTCGGTCACCGGCGCCGTGTCCAACACCCAGGCCCAGACCGGCGTCAGCACTTCGACGGCGACCAACCAGAACAGTGGCGTCGATATCGGCGCCGGCACGACGATCAACGGCGGCATTCACGGCGTAACCACCGGCGACAATACCGTCAGCACCGGCATCCAGACCCATGCCGCGACCCGTGCGCAATCGGGCACCGCCGCCACCTCAGGTACCACGACCAACGGCGCGGCCGGCACCGGCGTCGCCAGCACGACCCAGGGCGCGACGGGCGTCGATACCACGGCCTCGACCAATCAGGACAGCGGCCTCTCGATCGGCGCCGGGACCCGGATCAATGGCGGCATCCACAACGTCACGACCGGCGGCAATCGCTCGACCACGTCGGTCGCCAACACCGCGACGACCGGCGTGAATGCGACGACGAGCGCCGACACGAACGCCTCGCTCAACGGCCGGACCCACGGCAAGGGGCACCACAAGGTCAAGTCGCGCTAAGCGTACCCCATAATGAAAGGGCGCCCCAATCGGGCGCCCTTTTCATGTCTACATCTGATCGGCGGTTTGCGGCGCGTCGTCCTGTGGATCGTCGGCGACGGCGTCGGACGGTTCGGCCATGGTATTGGCGGAAGCTGCGGTATCCGGATAGGTCGGCGGCTGGTCGTCTTCAACGGCGACGTCGCGACCGGCCGGTTCCCCGTAGAGCGCCGCCGGGATATCCGGGGCGGTGATCGTGGCGTTGACGTGGACGGGCTGGGTGCGCGCCTGGGCGGCGACCTCGGGCGGCAGGGTCTCCAGCGGCGTGGACGGCTGTGCGTCGCTGATGACGAAGGCCATCGGGGTTATCGCCGGTTTAACTTGTTCGACGGCCGGCAGCCGCCCTATGCCGTAGCTGACAGCCGCACCGGCAAAGACCAGGGCCGCGCCGGCGGCGATCAGGCTGTTGCGCAAGGAGTGGGACGGCGGGTCGAACCTTATCGTGCCCTGGCCGTAGGGTGTGTAGTACGAAACATCGTCGGTGATCGAATAGGTCTGTGCCATGGGGATATCTCTCATTCGTCTGGACGCTAGGGCCTCGATCCGCTCCCCTGCGGTCACGGCCGTTCACAACGTCCTGGATAATAGAGACATGCGCATAAGTTTTCGGTCGCGCTGCCGCGCTTAACCATACGCCGGGGCGGGTGAAGAGGCCGTCCGAACGTAAGCCGGTGATCAGGGCGATTTCGCCGGATTTGATCGTGGCCTTTGATGCTCCGTAAGTTTCGGAACTGAAAACTTATATCGGTGCGGGAAAGGCTTTGTCCGCAAGGGCTTGAATATATTTTTCTGAAAATTGCGAAGTAAAATCCACGTCAGGCCGTGGCGCGCTTCAGGCGTTCGACCATCGATATCAGCCCGTTGGTCCGTTGCGACGACAAGGCCTCGTCGAGGCCGAGCCGGTGCAGGGTGTCCCGGATCGAAAAATCCTGAATTTCGGTATAGGGCAGGCCGTCGAGCAGGCGCTTCAATACGGCGATCAGGCCCTTGACGATAAAGGCGTCGGACTCGCCACGGAATTTAAGAATGCCTTCGGGGGCAGGATCGACTACCAGCCAGACCTGCGAGGCGCACCCCAGCACGCGCGTGACTTCGTTCTTTTCCGAAGCGTCGAGCGGCGGCATGTCTTTGCCGAGGTCGATGATGTAGCGGTAGCGCTCTTCCCAGTCGTCGAACAGGGCGAACTCGTCGAGCAGATCGTCGAGGCGGGACTGGAATTCGGACATGGAGACCTTGGGGCAAGCGTAAAACACGCTTCCCGTAACGCGTCGTCAGCCGGCCTTCAAGCCGAGAATGGCGTTCAGCCATTCGCCCTTGCGCGTTTCGACGCGGAAATAGCCGCCCATGGCCTCCGCGTTGAGGCGCACGATGGCCCAGCCGAGGCCGGCGCCCTGGCGGGGACGGCTGATTTCGGCATTGCCCTGCTCGAACGGCAGCATGAGGCGTTCCAGCTCGTGGCTGTCGGGCGCGGGGCCACGGTTGAAGATCGAGATTTCGACCGTGTCGCCAGTCGCGACGTCGAGCTCGATATCCTCGCCTTCGCGCGTGAAGTCGATGGCGTTGTGCAGCAGCTGGTCGAGGCATGAGGCGAGGCCGCGCGGATCGAAGCTGGCTTCCAGGTCTTCGTCGAGCAGGCGGATGCGGATCGACACGCCGCGCGCCACGGCGAACGGACGAACGCGCGACACGGCGTCTTCCAGCGCGGCCAGGACTGGATTGGGAGCGGCCACGAGGTCGCCGCCCGATTCCAGGCGGACGATCTCGATGAAGTTGTTGAACAGGGCCAGCAGCTTCTTGCCGCTGTCCTGGATGATGCCGGCGTATTCGACGTAGTTGGGCGATCCCAGCGGGCCGTACAGCTCCTGGCGCAGGATCTCGGCAAAGCCGATGATCGAATTGAGCGGCGTGCGCAGTTCGTGGCTGACCATGCGCAGGAAGGTGCGGCGGGCGACGTCGCGGTCCGGGCTGTGCAGCGGATTGAGGTTCCAGTTCGGCGCTTCGGCCGACGCGGTCTGGCCGGATTTTCCAGCCGATTGGGGCAGGGGCATTGGGCTGCCTGACTTTCCTGGGACAGGGCCGGTATGCGCCCTTGAGAGTCCAAGACTAACAGAGACGTTTTAAACTTGGGTTACCCGTCGAACCGGCCCTATTCCCTCGGCCGGATCACAAATTCGCCGAACCCCCGGAAGGCGTCCGGCGTGGCGTTGTGGTCCGCCAGCGGATCGATGACGCCGGCGTGCGGCGCGGCTTCGCCGCCGTGGGCAGCGGCGCCCAACGGAAAGCGGACCGTGACTTCGGTGCCTTCGCCGAGGTCGGAACGGATCGTCATCTGGCCGCCGTGCAGGTGCGCCATCGCCTTGACGATCGACAGGCCGAGCCCGGTGCCCATGGCCTTCTGTTCGGGATCGCCAGCCTGTTCGTAGGGCTGGCCGATGCGCGACAGGTCTTCGGGCGCGATGCCGATGCCGGTGTCGGTGACGGCGATGTCGACAGCGTCGTCGTGCGCGTCGAGGGTCAGACGGATGCTGCCGCCCTTCGGTGTGAATTTGACGGCATTGGACAGAAGGTTCAGCGCCACCTGCTTGACCGCGCGCTTGTCCGCGCTGACGGTAATCGCGTGGGCCGGCATGGCCGAATGGATATCGACGCCCTTGTCGTGCGCCGCCGAGCGCATCAGGCGCAGGGCCTGCGATACCGGCTCGCGAATGTCGAAGCTTTCCAGCGTCAGTTCGTAACGCTGCGCCTCGATCTTCGACATGTCGAGCACGTCGTTGATCATGTCGAGGACGTGCTGGCCGGATTCCCAGATCAGTTGGGCGTATTCGGAATATTTCGGCGGCAGGTCGCCGAAGAGCTTCAGCCGCATGATATCGGAAAAGCCGATGACGGCGTTGAGCGGCGTGCGCAGCTCGTGGCTCATGCTGGCCAGGAAGCGCGTCTTGCCCTGGTTCAGCGCCTCGGCGTCGGCGCGCGCCGATTCCAGCGCCGCCTCGCGCGCATGCTGCAGCGAACCGTCGCGTAAAGAGCCGTACAGCCGATCGTCGGACGCGCGGCGCATCGACAGGTAGATATAATGGTCCATGGCGCCGTAGGGCGCGAAGCCGATCTCGGCGCGGCCTTTCGACGTCGCCGCTTCGACCGCCGCGGCGACGGCCTGGCGGTCGCCCGGATGGGCCGCGCCATACAGACCATTCTGCATCAGAATATGGAGGTCGAGCCCCGCAGGCGCCTCGCCATAGGCCGAGAGGACGCGGCCGCGCTCGTCCAGCGCCACGATCAGTTGCGGCTGCTCGGTGACGATCTTCATCAGGCGCGCGCGGGCCTCTTCGGCGCCGTCGGCGCGTTCGCTGCGCAGGCGCAGTGCCGGCAATAGCGCAATGCTGACGCCCAGGATGAAGGTCAGAATGGAAATGAGCGACAGCCAGAACGATTCCTGGTCGTCGGGATGATGGATGCCGCCGCCGATGCTGACGACGATCCCGATCAGGGCGTTCATGATCGACAGGGTCGCCCCAAGCGTGATCAGGCGGCGCTGGTTGAGGACGACGGCGGCGGCCATGGGTGTCGCCACCCAGACGGCCAAGGGTCCGGAGATGCCGCCGGTCAGCGTCACGGCCAGGGCGGCGGAAACGCTCCACAGCCAGACCAGGCTCTGTCGCTGCGACGAGCCGTCGCGGAAGACGAGGGCGATGGCGGCGAAGCCGGGAATGGCCATGGCCAGCAGCGCCATCAGAACGAACGGCCCGGCCGGCAGGAATAGCATGCCAAGGAGGCCCAGCAACTGGCAGCCGGCCCAGCCGAGGTGCCAGGCGATGACGCGCAAGCCCGCGGTCAGCCCCGAGGGGCCGGTCTCACCGGTCAGATAGGCTTTGAGCGACGCGCGCAACTGAACCCTTTTGGCCGCGATTTTGCGGCCGTTGGATGGAATCCGCTGGATTTTAGCCGGAATTCCGCAGGACACGAAAGGTCTCGCGCGTAAAGAGAACATTAACCATATCGCTCTGCTTCGGCGCCGACCTTGCGAATTGACGGGAAATAATAGCGGCATTATGCACGCTTACCGAAATCTTGCATGTTTACGCCCGATTCCCGTGATCGCGCTTATGGACATGTAATGGGGGCGTCGCAAAGGTCGGCGCACCTTTTTCGTCCGTCCCGCGGCTTTTGCCGTTCCTTCCTTTTGCGGAGATTCCCGTGCTGAAAAAGATCCTCGTCCTGGCCCTGATGGCGTCGCTGGCCGCCTGCAGCCAGTCCAAGACCTCTTCGCAACCTGCCTCCGGCATTTCCGGCGCCGGCGCCACCTTTCCCGCGCCGCTCTATTCGGCCTGGGCGGCCAAGTACAAGACGGACGCCAGCGTTACGCTGAACTACCAGGCCATCGGCTCGGGCGGCGGCATCAAGCAGATTGAGGCCGGCACGGTCGATTTCGGCGCTACCGACAAGCCGTTGAAGCCCGAGGATCTCGACAAGAATGGCCTTTACCAGTTCCCGACCGTGATGGGCGGCATCGTGCCGATGATCAATATCCCCGGCGTCGAGGCGGGCAAGCTCAAGCTGACCGGCCCGGTTCTGGCCGACATCTTCCTCGGCAAGATCAAGACGTGGAACGATCCCGCCATCGCCACGCTCAATGCCGGCCTGACCCTGCCGGCGGTGCCGATAACCGTCGTCCACCGTTCCGACGGGTCGGGCACGTCCTTCCTGTTCACCACCTACCTCTCGTCGCAATCGCCGGAATGGGCGTCAAAGATCGGGGCGTCCGATACGGTCGAGTGGCCGACCGGCATGGGCGGCGCCAAGAACGACGGCGTCGCGGCCTTCGTCAAGCAGACCGCGGGATCGATCGGCTATGTCGAATATGCCTATGCCAAGAAAAGCGGCGCGGCGTTCGCCCTGGTGAAGAACAAGGCCGGGAACTATCCGGTGCCCGGTGCGGACACCTTCTCGGCCGCCGCCGCCAGCGCCGACTGGGACAAGGCCGCGGGCAATTATCTGCTGCTGCTCGATCAGCCGGGCAAGGATTCGTGGCCGTTGACCGGCGCGACCTTCATTCTGGTGCACAAGGACCAGAAGGACGCCAGCAAGGGCGCCGCCGTGCTGAAATTCTTCGACTGGGCCTATCAGAATGGCGATAGCGACGCCGGAAGCCTCGACTACGTGCCGCTGCCGGCCAAGGTCAAGACGCTGGTGCGCAAGCAATGGGCGGCTGTGACCTCGGGCGGCCAGCCGGTCTATACCTCGACGAATCCGTAGGCGACGAAGCCCTTCATGCAAAAAGGCGGCGCGGGTGACGTGCCGCCTTTTTTATTGACAGACAAGGCGCACGGGCCCAGTTCGAGGCATGCTTCTGTCCACCGACATATGGGCCGGCGCCCTTGTTCGCCGCGTCGAACAGGCCGGGTCCTTCGCCTTTATCGCGCGCAAGGGCCACCCCAGGTTCGGCGCCGTCCTGGTCAAGGTGTTGAACCTCAGGACGCGTGACGCGCTGGTGTTGCGCGAAGCCCAGACCGGCGAGGACACGGTGTGGATGCGGCCGCTCGAGACCGTCAACGAGCCCGATATCGACGCCTGGATCGAACGCCAGGTGCGCTACGATCCCGATCTTTGGGTCATCGAAATCGAGGACGTGGAAGGCCGGCACTTCCTGACCGAACGCGTTGATCTCTCGTCATAAAAATCAGCGTTTGCGTATGGCTTACGCAGATTAACCCTGTCTTTCAACGGAACATGAAAGCCTTTTGTGTACAGTCGGCAACATAGTCCACTCTGTAAGGTGTTGCCTTTGTTTTTCCTGCTGAACGACCTGATCCTCGACATCGACACCGATCGCATGAGCCACCCGCTCGACGACGAGCGCTTTGCGGCGCTGACGATCGACTATGTCGCGTATCTCGGGCAGGAAATGTTCGCGCAGGACCCGACGGCGCACCGCAGGAATCCCGAACGCGCCAAGCGCCTGGCCTATCTGATCACGCTGAAACGGCCGCGCGTCAATGCCGCGCAATTCTTCGCGACCGCATCGGGCGGCGCGCCGGAAACCGTGGAGACCGACTTCAAGTCGATCAACGAAATCGTGCTGGGCGCCATGTACCAGCAGCAGATGATGGGCATGTTGAATGCCTCCAAGGTCGACCAGGAAGTCTGGCACCGCATGGCGGCCTGATCCTCCCGCCCGGCATAACACCTTGCCTGCTTATGCCATGCCCCGGTCTATTCGGGGCATGCGCATTGCCACCTATAATGTCAACGGGGTGAACGGCCGCCTGGCTGTTCTGCTGCGCTGGCTGGCCGAGACCCTGCCCGACGCCGTGTGCCTGCAGGAACTGAAGGCCCCCGACGAAAAATTTCCCGTCAAGGCCCTGGCGGACGCTGGCTACGGCGCGATCTGGCACGGCCAGAAAAGCTGGAACGGGGTCGCCATCCTGGCGCGCGGCTCGGAGCCGGTCGAAACGCGGCGCGGCCTGCCGGGCGGTGAAGCCGACACGCAAAGCCGTTATATCGAGGCTGCGGTCCATGGTGTCCTGATCGGCTGCCTCTATCTGCCGAACGGCAATCCCTGGCCGGGCGTGAAATTCGACTACAAGCTCGACTGGTTCAAGCGGCTGCACGCCCATGCCGCCGACCTGCTGCAAAGCGGTGCGCCGGTGGTGCTGGCCGGCGACTACAACGTCATGCCGGCCGATCTCGACGTCTATGCGCCGGAACGCTGGGTCGACGACGCCCTGTTCCGCGTCGAGGTGCGTCAGGCCTTCGCCGAGCTGGTGGCGCAGGGCTGGACCGACGCGATCCGCAAGCTTCATCCGGACGAGCGCATCTACACCTTCTGGGATTATCTGCGCCATCGCTGGCAGCGCAATGCCGGCCTGCGCATCGACCATCTGCTGCTCAGTCCGGACGTGGCCAGGCGGCTTAAGCGCGCCGGCGTCGACCGCGAGGTGCGCGGCTGGGAAAAGACCAGCGACCATGCGCCGGTCTGGATCGAGGTATCCAAAAACTAGAGCGCTACGGCTGTGATTGAAACGCGGGCGTCTCTTGCAATGCTGGCATTTCCCCCTCCGTCACTCGCTCCGCGAGCGCCACCTTCCACGTAAACGGGAAGGAAAAGTTAATAAAATCATATGGTTCCTTCCCCGTTTGGAAGGTGGTGCCCCGAAGCCTTGGCGAAGGGGTGACGGAAGGGGGAATCGTCGTTGCCGCAGGCGATCCTGCTGCGGGCAAACATCATAACGATCTAAAGCGGCTGGCCGTAGGGCGAGGGCAGGCGGACGAAGCTAAGGCCCGTCAGGAAATCGCCGACTTCGAAGCGCAGATAGCGCGGGCCGTCGTCGCAGTCGAATTCGACCACGATGTCTTCGCGCGGATCGAGCGGCGCCATGGCGCGCCAGGCCGTGGTCGGCAGGTCGAAGCGCACGGCGTCGCTGGTGGCGCTTTTGCCGACATAGTCGCCGGTGACCGAGAAGCCGGCGAGATTGCTATGAACTTCGGGATGCAGGGCGATATCGACATCGGCGCTGTCGCGCGCCGGGAAGCTCAATGTCGTGGCGGGCGTGAAGCCGATGGGGGCGGCTTGCGTGACGCCGCGCGGGGCGCGGTTGATCAGGCCTGCATTGACGAGGCCGACATTGCGCACCAGCAAGCGCGCCGCATAGGGGCGGGCGCCGTCGGCAAAGTGCGCCATGACGACGAAGCGGGCGTCGGCAAGCGTGCCGTAGAGCCCGAGGACCGCGTCGGCATCGTTGTTCGACTGGTACTGGGCCAGACGCCAGGCGGGTTTGCCGGGATAGGTGCGATTGCCGCTCCAGGCGCCGAGGTCGAGCCGGTTCTGGACGACGAAGCCGCGATAGGCGTCCTGGGCCGTTTGCGCCGCGGACCTGAGTTCGGGGGCGTCGCAAGGCGCGTTGGCTGCGGCGGCGCGCGCCTGTTCCAGCCAGGGCGTCAGCACACCGATGGTGCCGCTGGCGCGAATGGCGGTGTTGCGCGCCTGGAGGTAGCCGGCGGTGACGGCCATGGCGGCGGCCGGTGTCAGCAGGTGGCAGCGCGCATCGGCCTGGGCCAGAAAGTAGCGTTTGACGGCGGTCTCGGTCAGGGTGTCGGGGCTCGCGGACACGGTTATCGGCGCAAGGACGCAGGTGGCCATGGCCATCAGCCACGCCTTTTTCTTTCCCCAGCCTGTCGAAATACCAGCCATTGCCGGAAACTATAAGCAATCAGGCTTTAAACGCCGTTTCCGGAAAGGGTTAATAGAGGTTAGCGGTCTCAAGTGACTTGCGCGGATTTCCGAGCCTTGCGAAGCGGCTCGGCAAGCGCGACTGCGCGCCCGAGCTGATGCGAGGAAGTCAGCGCGGCCTGCCGCGCCACTAAAATGATTTCCGAGCCTTGCGAAGCGGCTCGGCAAGCGCGACTTCGCGCCCGAGCAAGTGCGAGGAGCCTAGCGGCGCTTGAGCGGCAAAAAAACAATCAAGTAGCAAGCGGGCCATGGCCCGCTTGCTACTTGAAAACTTTCCCGATAGGACAACATTCCTGCCAGGAGGACTGTTTTTACGTGGCTACCGACCCTTACAGCGAACTGGGCGTCAAACGCGATGCCAGCGACGCCGATATCCAGAAGGCGTTCCGCAAGCTGGCCAAGGAACTGCATCCCGACCAGAACAAGGGAAACAAGGCCAGCGAGGAGCGCTTCAAGCGCATCACGGCGGCCTATGACTTCCTGAAGGATGCCGACAAGCGCAAGCGCTTCGACCGTGGCGAGATCGACGCCGACGGCCGCGAAATCTATCGCGGCTTCGGCGGGGGGGCGGGCGCGGCCGGCGCCGGCGGTTTCGGGGGGGGCGCTGGCGGTAACGGCCGCTTCGAGGGCATGGATTTCGAAGACATTTTCGACATGTTCGGCGGCGGACGCCGCGCGGGGGGCGGGTTTGGGGCCGGCGGGTTCGGCCAGAGCGCACCGCAGAAGGGCGCCGATGTCCGCATCAAGCTCGAAATCGATCTGCTCGACACCATTGTCGGCAATACGCGCCGCGTGCTCCTGTCCGACGGCCGCACGGTCGATGTCGCTATCCCCAAGGGCAGCCGCGACGGCCAGACGATGCGTCTCAAGGGCCAGGGATCACCGGCGCCCGGCGGGCGCGGCACGCCGGGCGACGTGCTGGCCGAGCTGGCGGTCAAGGCGCACCCCGTCTTCCGCGCCGAAGGCAACGACCTGCATATGGACCTGTTCGTCTCGCTGCCCGACGCGGTTCTGGGCGGCAAGATCCAGGCGCCCACGCCCGACGGTCCGGTCAGCGTCACCATCGCCGCCGGCACCAATTCCGGCGGGGTTCTGCGTCTGAAGGGCCGCGGCGGCTTCGTCAAGGACGGGGCCAAGGACGCGCGCGGCGATTTGTTCGCCCATATCGCGATCGCGCTGCCCGATACGAAAACCGAGCCTTTTCACAGCGAATTGACCGAATTGGCCAGGCGCTGGCGCGAACAGGCGCCCTATACGCCCAGCATCGGTTCGCGGAAAAAATAGGCCCGTGAAGAGCGTGCTCTTGCACCGCGAAAAAAAACCTCCTCTGATAGCGCCGTTCAGGTAATATTCAGGTCGGAACTCTTACAGTCGCGGATATGACACGGATCTGCACCCTTCTGGCCCTAGCCCTGATCGCCGCCGCGCCCGCCGGACAAGCCGCTGCGCGCCCGGTCGGCGACGCCGTCATGGGCGTCAAGATCGGAGCCATCCTAAGCGCCGCGCTCGATGCCGATCAGGATCACTGGCGCCGCCGCGACGATGACAATCGCCGCGACGATCGCGATGATGGCCGCTGGAACAATAACAACAATAACGGCCGCGACCGGGGCAGCGAAGACCGCCGCGACAATCGCATCAACCGCGCCATCGCCATCGCATCGAGCCGCGGCCACGTGCTTGACGCCGGTCAGCAAAGCGGCTCAATCTTCTGGGTGCGCGTCGCCACCACCGACCGGGGCCGCGTCGACCTGCTGGTCGATACCGACTCGGGCCGCATTATCGGCGAACGATAAGCCCGCCCGACCTTTTAGAGAGACTCCAGCCTTGCGCATCCTCCTTGCCGAAGACGATCCCGACCTGTCGCGCCAGCTGAAGGCGTCCCTGTCCGACGCCGGCTACGTCGTCGATCACGCGCCAGACGGCGAAGAAGCGCACTTTCTGGGCGACACCGAGCCCTATGACTGCGTCATCCTCGACCTCGGCCTGCCCAAGATCGACGGCGTTTCCGTGCTGGAACGCTGGCGCCGCGAGGGCAGGTCGACGCCCGTGCTCATCCTGACGGCGCGGGGCGCATGGAGCGACAAGGTGGCGGGCTTCGACGCCGGCGCGGACGACTACCTGACCAAGCCTTTCCATACCGAGGAGTTGCTGGCCCGCCTGCGCGCCCTGGTCCGCCGCGCTGCCGGCCACGCCCAGCCGCTGCTGGTGTGCGGCGGCCTGCGCCTCGATCCGCGCGCGGCGCGTGCCTCGGTCAATGGCGAGCCCCTGCGCCTGACCTCGCTGGAATACCGACTGCTGCACTATCTGATGATGCACCAGAACCGTGTGATTTCGCGCACCGAACTGGTCGAACACCTTTACGATCAGGATTTCGACCGCGATTCCAACACGATCGAGGTCTTCATGGGCCGGCTGCGCAAGAAGATCGGCAACGACCGTATCGAGACCGTGCGCGGCCTTGGCTACCGCCTGAAACCGCTGCACGACGAAGTCGGCAGCCTGTGACACCGCTGCAGTGGATCGGCAGGGTCGTTTCCCGGCTGACCCATAGCCGCAATTCACTGGTCGGGCGCCTGATCCGCCTGGCTTCGGCCTGGTTTATCTTCTCGCTGGTCATCACCGGCATCGCGCTGACCATGTACTTCCATGAGGCGGCGCTGCAGCGCTTCCAGCTCAATGTCGGCCAGATCGCCAACAACCTCTATGCCGGTACAAATATCGAGACCGACGGCAGTGTGACCACGCCCATATCCGACGCCCGTTCGACGCTGCTTTATTCCGGCCTGTACTGGCAGGTGACCGAAATTGCCGACGGGCAGCCTGTCGTAAAGGACAGTTCGCGCTCGCTATGGCACGTCACGATGACCATCCCCCCGGAGGTCTTGACGGAGTTGCGGCGCAAGCCCGGGGACCCGGTCTATTACGACGAAATGGGTCCCCAAAATCAGCTCTTGCGTGTCGCGGCGATTTTTTCGGTCATCCAGCAGCGCAGCTTCGTCTTCATGGCCGGCGAAGACCGCAGCGCCATGGACAAGGACGTGCGCACCTTCGGCCTCGTCACGGCCCTGGCCCTGCTGATCCTCGCCATCGGCTCGCTGTTATCGATCTTCTTCCAGGTGCGGATCGGCCTGCGTCCCCTGTTCGACCTGACCGGCGAAATCGCCGGCATCCAGCGCGGCGAACAGCAGCGCATCGTCAAGACCTATCCGGCGGAAATCACGCCGGTGGCGGGCCAGATCAACGCCTTTCTCGACGACGCCCAGGAGATGATGGAGCGTCAGCGCATGCACGTCGGCAATCTGGCGCACGCCCTGAAAACCCCTCTGTCGGTGCTTTTGACGGCGGCCGGCGAGGCGCAAGGACCCTTGCCGGAGACCGTGCGCAAGCAGACCGAGACCATGCGCGGTCAGGTCGACCACCACCTGAGGCGCGCACGGGCGGCGGCGCGCGCCCAGACTCTGGGCGAACGCACGCCGGTCGAGCCCGTGCTCGACGAACTGGCGGTGATGCTGGAACAGGTCTTCCAGGACAAGGGTGTGATCATCGACTGGCGTGCCCCCGACGGGCTGGCCTTCCGGGGCGAACGCCAGGATTTCCAGGAAATCGCCGGCAACCTGCTGGAAAACGCCTGCATCTGGTGCAAGCGCCTGGTGCGCATCACGGCGGAATTCATCGAGGATGAAACCGTGTTGAGCGTGGCGATCGAGGACGACGGTCCGGGTCTCGACGAGTCGCGTTTCGAAGAGGTGTTGAAGCGCGGGGCGCGCCTGGACGAAAGCGTGCCCGGAACAGGGCTTGGCCTGTCGATCGTCGACGAACTGGTGCGCGCCTACGGCGGGCAGTTGAAATTCGAGCGCGCCAGCCTGGGCGGCCTCAAGGTCAAGATCCGTCTCCCCGGTATGATGGAGAGGCCCGGAAAGTAGCGTTTTTCTACGCTATCCCTTTGAAAATCGGGCCTAGCGGTCTATAATTACCGTCAGAGAAAATTAACCGAACCTCCTTAATCATTTGACGGCACAGTCCGTCTCGGACTGCCGGGACTGGTTCACTTCAATGGGCGTAATCGCAGACAAGCGGCTTCATCTGCTACGGAGTCTTATCAAGACTTTGCCGCAATCCTCTCTGCGTTCGCTGGAGCTCGCTTTGGGCGTCACCAAGGACGCGGCGCTGATCGAGGTCCGCGACCTGATCATGGTCGAGCGCGAATTCCGCAATGCCCGCGACGCCGTCTTCTCCCCCTATATGCCGTTGTTTGAAAGCCGGGCCGACGGGCTCGACGCGGTCGAATTTCCGGAGTGGCTACTCGCCAATCTGTGGCGCGCGCTGGAAAAGCACGAACCGGAGCTCTATCAGGAAGCGCGCTATGCCCTGCGCGGCCTGCGCGCCGAGGATCCGACGCCCGTCGTTTTTTTCCGTCTGATCACGGCCGGCGCCACGATCCTGCGTGAGAACCCGGGTGAAATCCTGCCGTCGAAGCGCGAACGCGGCGACGAGGCCGAAATCGCCGAATTCGCCAACTATCTCGATCTTCACCGTATTTCGCGCACCGTGCTGGCGCGTCTGCCGGAACTGATGGGCCGCATCGACGCCGAAAAGGCCGCGGCCTTGCGCCTGATGTTCAAGGACGCCTGCGCCATCTCCGACGAGGGCGGTACGCGTTTCATGGAGATCCTGTTCGCCAACCTCGAAGACGGCGCGCAGATCATCAAGTTCGTCGCCACGGTGTCGGACCGTCCGAACGACCGCTTCCTGGCGGAATCCGAGCTGGCCGAATTCGGCGAGCGCATCCTCGACCGCATCACCGAAAGTCTGGGCGACCTCAAGGCCTTCATGTCGGGCAAGTCGGGAAAGTCCTCGGCCGCCAAGTCAGGCGACGACCTGCACGGCGCCGGCGAACGCGTGGCGCGTGTGCTCAACCAGCTGCAATCGTTCGCGACCTATATCGAATTGTCGCGCGACGGCCCCTGGGGCAAGCGCATCGGCGACGCCCACAAGCAGATCGCCGACATGGTCGAAACCCAGCTGAAGGGCGCCGAGCGCGTCTTCCAGGACGCGTTGCCGCTCAAGACCGAGCGCGTCTACGGCCGGGTCAAGAAGGACGTGCCGCACGTCGAGAAGTTCCCGAAACCCGAGGCCGTGGCGCGCGCCGAAAACGTCGCCGCCTTCATCCGCGAAGTCCGCGCCACCGCCAATTCCGGCGGCTTCGCTTCGCTGCACGCCAAGACGGTCCAGGCGCTGGAAAGCATGCTCGACAGCTATTTCGAAAGCCTGCTCGATATCGCCAACGGCGAGGATCCGTTCGAGACCGACCCCGTCATGCAGTTCTTTGAGCTGACGACCGACCTGATGCAGGCCCTGTGCGGTGAAGACAAGGCCGTGGTCGCCCGCCGCCGCATCGCCTCGTCGAACGTCAATAACCCGCCGAAAACCAATGCTGCGTGACTGCCTGCGGCGACGTGCCGCAGGTAGCGATTTTGTGAATCTGGCGAAATGAACCGCACCTCTCTCCGTCCCATACACGGTGGACAGGGTGGGATACAATTTCACAACTCAACACCAGTTGCTGCGGCGTAAGCTTCAACCTTGGTTTTGCGCCAATTTCAGCTATACCCGGCTTCGATGCTGCTTTTTGTCACCGCCTGCGCCCTGATTACCGCGACGCTGATCGCCGTCGCGGGCCTGTGGCAGCGCCGTGCGCCCGCCGACGGACTTGGCCACGCCAAGGCGCTTTACGCCGCCTTCGTCTCGGACGTCGAGCGCCGCGAACAGCGTGGCGAGATCGATGCCGAACTGGGCAACGAGGAGCGCGTCGAGGCGGCGCGCGCCCTGCTCAGGGCCGAAGCGGAGGGCGCGCCATCGGCAGCGGCGCGGCCAAAGCTGGTGGCGGGCCTGATCTTCACCGCGGCGGCCGTGACCTTCGTCGTCTATATCCTCTTCGTCGGCCATCCGCTGGCGACCGACCAGCCCTACCGGGCGCGCCTTCAGGCCTGGACGCACGCGGCGCAACAGAACCCCGACAGCGTCTCGCCCGAAGTGCTGGCGGCCGTGCTGCACCAGGGCGCCGACCGCAACACTCAGGATCCCAAAATGCGCGAGGTCGTGGCGCGCAATCTCAAGGATCCCGCCTTCTGGACCTTCCTGGCGCAGAAGGACCTCGAGGCTGGCAACGCCTACCTGGCTGCCAAGGAGTTCGAGACCGCCGAACGGCTGGCGCCCGGCAGCTTCACGGCATGGTCGGACCTGGGGGCCTCGCTGGCGCTGATTTCCGGCGGCACGATCGGCCCGGACGCGAAAATCGCCTTCGACAAGGCCCTCGCCCTCAATCCCAACGACACCCGCGCCCACTATTATCTCGGCCGCATGAAGCTCGAAGCCGGGCAGTACGACGCCGCGCGCGCCGATTTTACCGGCGCCCTGTCGGGCCTGGCGGCCGACGACCCGCGCCGCACCGTTATCGCCCAGGAACTGAAGGCCGTCGACGTCGCCGAAAAGGGCCAGGCGGCCACCAAGGCGCGCGTCGCCGGCATGGTGGCGGGTCTGGCGGCGCAGCTGAAGGCGCAGCCCGACAATGCCGACGGCTGGGCGCGGCTCCTGCGGTCCTATGACGTGCTGGGCGACACCGCGGCGCGTCGCCAGGCGGAAGACGACATGAAGGCGCATTACCGCGACCGGCCCGATATCGCACAGTCGATCCTGACGCGCGCGAGCGCCGCGGTCGGTGCCGAAAACACGGGGGGGCAGTGATGGGTTCGGGGATGCGCTTCTGGCCGAAATCGGCGAAGGCGCGCCGGCGCCTGACCGTCTTCCTGATCGCCGCGCCTCTGCTGTGCGGGGCCGTGGGCCTCAGCCTCTATGCGCTCGGGGGCACGGTGGTCTATTTCTACACCCCGGCGCAGCTGCTCGACGCCCACGTGCCGGCCGGCCGCGTCGTCCGCCTCGGCGGTCTGGTCCAGACGGGCAGCGTCGTGAAATCACCCGACGGCGCCGTGCATTTCACCGTCATGGACAAGCTTCAGGCCGTCCCCGTCGTCTATCGCGGCGATCTTCCCGACCTTTTCCGCGAGGGGCAGGGCGTGGTGTGCGAAGGCGCGGTCACCGCGTCGGGTGTCACGGCGACACAGGTCCTGGCCAAGCACGACGAGAAATACATGCCGAAGAATGTCAGCGACGAGCTGAAGAAACAGGGGGAATGGCGTCCCGGCACCGAACCCGCCGCCCCCAAGGCGGAAAAGCTTTTCTGATGCTCATCTCCATCACCGAAATCGGCGTGTTCTGCCTGACGGCGGCCTTCGTGCTCAGCGCCGTTCAGGCCGGTGTCGTGGCCACGGGCCAGGCGAAAGCGCTGCGCGGCCTCGAACGCTACGCCGAAGGCATTTCGCTGGCGGCGGCGATCGCGGTCGCGGCTTCGTTCATCATCCTGATCTTCGCCTTCATCCGCTCCGACTTTTCCGTGGTCAACGTCTACCAGCACTCGCATACCGACAAGCCGTTGCTCTACAAGATCTCGGGCGCCTGGGGCAGCCACGAGGGTTCGATGCTGTTGTGGTGCACGATCCTGCTGGTCTATGGCGCGCTGATCACCCTGCTGGGCCAGGGCCTGCCGGCCAGCCTGCGCCACAAGGCATTGGGCGTGCAGGGACTTCTGGGCGCGGCCTTTACCGGTTTTACGTTGTTCAGCTCGAATCCCCTGGCCCGTCTCGATCCCGCGCCCGTGCAGGGCCTGTCGCTCAATCCGGCGCTCCAGGACCCGGCGCTCGCCTTTCACCCGCCCATGCTTTACCTCGGCTATGTCGGGTTTTCGGTGGTCTTCAGCTTCGCCGTCGCCGCCCTGATCGAAGGCCGGCTCGACCGCGCCTGGGCGCGCTGGGTGCGGCCGTGGGTCCTGGTCGCCTGGAGCTTCCTGACGGTCGGCATCACGCTCGGCGCCTTCTGGGCCTATTACGAGTTGGGCTGGGGCGGCTGGTGGGCGTGGGACCCGGTGGAAAACGCCTCCTTTATGCCGTGGCTGGCGGCGACGGCGCTGCTGCACAGCGCCATCGTCATGGAGAAGCGCGACGCGCTGAAGGCCTGGACGGTCTTCCTGGCGATCCTGGCCTTCACCTTCTCGATGATGGGCGCCTTCCTCGTGCGCTCGGGGCTTCTGACGTCCGTCCACGCCTTCGCGGTCGATCCGCAACGCGGCATATTGCTGGTCTCGATCCTGTTCCTCACGGCGGGCTCGGGCTTCGCGCTCTACGGCCTGCGCGTGCCCAATCTGGCGCCCGGCGGCCTGTTCGCCCCGGTCAGCCGCGAAGCCGCGCTTGTGCTCAATAATCTGCTTTTGTCGGCGGCCCTGACCTCGGTCTTCCTGGGCACCCTCTATCCGCTCCTCATGCAGGCCGTGTTCGACCGCGCCATGTCGGTCGGCGCGCCCTACTACCTGATGGTCTTCGGCCCGATCATGGTGGCGGGGCTGGCCGTCGTCCCCGTCTCGGCGCTGATGTCGTGGAAGCGCAGCGACCTCAAGGGCGTCCTGCAACGTCTGGCGCTGGCTTTCGCGGTCGCGGCGCTGTGCGCGGCTCTGGGCCTGCTGCTGTACAAGGGGCCGGACCTTGCGGCCGAGGCCGGCTATTTCATCGGTCTGCTCACCGGCTTCTGGCTGGTCTTCGGCTCGCTGCGCCTGGTGTGGGAACGCACGCGCGGCGGCAATGCGGTGCGCCGGTTCCTGGGGCTGCCGCTGGCCACGCACGGCATGCTGCTGGCCCATATCGGCCTTGGCGTCTTCGTGCTGGGCGCGGTGGTCGAAAGCCATGCCAGGCTTAGCCTGCAACAGGTCATGGCGGTCGGCGACACGGCCAGGCTCGGCGCCTACCAGTTGACGCTCGAAAAGACCTACCAGGCCGAAGGCAAGAATTACGACGCGCAAGGCGCGGTCTTTGCCATCGCCAGGGGCGGCCAGCGCGTCTGCGAGGCCCGTCCGCAGCGCCGCTTCTATCCGGCGTCGAACGACGTCCAGTCCAAGGTCTGGTTGTGTTTCGAGCCCCTGAGCGACCTGTATGTCGTCATGGCGCAGCCGCAGGAAAAAGGCGGTCAGGCGGCATGGCTGGTGCGCTTCTTCTATAATCCCTGGGTGCGGCTGATCTTCCTCGGGCCGGTGCTGATGGCGCTGGGCGGGGTGCTGAGCCTGAGCGACAGGCGCCTGCGCGTCGCTGTCGCCACGCGGGCGCGGGCGTTGAAGCCTGCGGCGGAGGAGGCGGCATGAGGACGCTTCTTCTGACGCTGGTCCTGCTGGTCGCGCCGCTGGTCGCGCACGCCGACGCGGCCGCAAACGAGGCCCGCGCGCAAAGGCTGTTCACCGAGGTGCGCTGCGTCGAATGCCAGGGGCAGAATATCGCCGATTCCGACGCGGTCATCGCCGGCGACATGCGTCGCGAAATCCGGGAAGAGGTCGCCGCGGGGCGCTCGGACACCGAGATCCGCGCCGGCCTTTACCGCCACTACAGCGACTACGTCCTGTTCCGGCCGCGTTTTTCGCTGCCGAACCTGATCCTGTGGAGCCTGCCGCCGCTGATCGTGCTCGGCGGTATCCTGGCCTTTGTTTTCATGGCGCGGCGCCGCGGTGAGGCGCGCGGCTATGCGCTGAGCGAGGCCGAACGCAAGCGGCTGGACGATCTCATTCGCCGCGACTGACGACATTTCGAATTTGTGTCACGATTTTGCCTCAGCGATTTGATTAGACTGGGCGCGAAGGCGAAATGTGCGAAGGAACAGTTGTATTCCTTGCCTGGAAAGCACAGATTGCCGCAAGAGCGCATCCCGAAAAGTGTGACGCACTTTTCGGATTTGATGCGCGACAAGACAAAATTCTGGCGTCTTGCCTGGCTTATCCAGCCAGGCAAGACGCCAGATAATCCGAGATCAAAAGGACGAATGTAGAGATCATGGGGAAACTGGACCTGAGCGGCCTCTTCAAGAACAAGTCGACCGTCGCCGGCGCGGTGATCGGCCTGGCGCTGGGCGCCGGCGTGGCCGCGGCCGCCATCACCGGCATCGGTCAGCACGGCCTGAACATCAACGGTTATGACGGCGCCATGCTGCTCAAGACCGGCGACATCACGCCGGTCAAGCCGCCCGCGGGCGCGCCCTTGTCGTTCGCCGACATGATCGACCGCGTCTCTCCGGCCGTCGTTTCGATCGAGATCAAGGGCAAGAAGAAGATCCCGGCCGGCGGCATCGACCTGCCGGGTTTCGACGTTCCCGGCAATGACGACGGCCAGGGCGGCAAGGAGCAGGAGTTCCAGGGCGCGGGCTCGGGCTTCTTCATCTCGCCGGAAGGCTATATCGTCACCAACAATCACGTCATCGACAGCGCCACCGAAATCTCGGTCGTGCTGAAGAACGAAAAGCAGCTGAAGGCGACCGTGGTCGGCCGCGACGTCGCCACCGACCTGGCCGTGCTCAAGGTCGAAGGCCACGACTTCCCGTTCGTGCGCTTCGAGCTGGAGCGCAAGCCGCGCGTCGGCGACTGGGTTATCGCCATGGGCAACCCGTTCAACTTCTCGAACACCGCGACCGCCGGCATCGTCTCGGCGTTCGGCCGCGATCTGAAGGATGGCGGCGGCGCCGACTATATCGACTATCTGCAAATCGACGCCGCCATCAATATGGGTAACTCCGGCGGCCCGACCTTCGACCTCTACGGCCGCGTCATCGGCGTCAACACGCAGATCGTGACGCCGTCGGGCGGCAATGCCGGCCTGGGCTTCGCCATTCCGGCGGATCTCGCCAACCGCATCACGACCCAGCTGATGAAGGGCGTGAAGATCGAGCGCGGCTATATCGGCGTTTCGATCCTGCCCGTGACCGACGAGGTGGCGAGCGCTCTTGGCGTCAGCGACACGACCGGCGCCTATGTGGCGGACCTGACCAAGGGCGGCCCGGCCGACCGCGCCGGCATCCAGCTGGGCGACATCGTCAAGACCGTCAACGGCCAGCCCGTCAAGAGCCCGACCGAGCTGACCCGCCGTATCGCGGACATCAAGGCCGGTGAAAAGGTGACGCTGGGCGTGCAGCGCGGCGGCAAGACGGTCACCCTGACCCTGACGGCGGCCCTGCGTCCCGGCGAGGACGAACTGGCCAAGGGCCTGAACAGCACCGGCAGCAACGACGACAATGACGGCCCCTCGGGCATGGCCAGCGGCACGCCGCCGGTCATCGGCCTCAGCGTCAAGCCGCTGACGCCGGAATCGCGCCGCACCTTCGGCATCGGCAACGACGTCAACGGCGTCGTCATCACCAATGTCGACGCGTCGAGCGAAGGCGGCCAGAAGGGGCTGAAGGCCGGCGACGTCGTCGTCCTGGCCAACCAGCAACCTCTGACAAGCCAGGCCGACTTCGCCCGCGTGATCGACGAGGCAAAGAAGGCCAGCCGGACGTCGGTCCTGCTCCTGATCAACCGCGACGGCCGCAACCTGCCGCTGTTGCTGGCGCTCAAGTAAGGTTTGGTTTGAAGCCTTGAAAAAACAAAAGCCTCCCGTCGCTGACGGGAGGCTTTTTTGTTGAATAGATCTCGAACCGTCCCTGATCCGGGTGGGGCTCCGATGCCAGCGGTTACGCGGCCTTCGCGCCCTGGCTCTTCCCCTGCTTGACCGGCAGGATGATTTGCACGCGCGTGCCTTCGCCGGGCGCCGAATCGACCTCCATGCGGCCGCCGTGCATTTCCGTCAGCGACTTGGTCAGCGCCAGGCCGAGCCCCGTGCCTTCCTTGGTCTTGGCGAACTGCGTCTCGATCTGCTCGAACGGCCGCGCCAGGCGTTCAAGGTCCTTGGCGGCGATGCCGACGCCCGTATCGGCGACGCTGATATGGACGCTCATATCGGTCAGCGCCGCCGAAACCGTGATCGACCCGCCGTTCGGCGTGAACTTGATGGCGTTGGTCAGGAGGTTCAGCAGAACCTGCTTGACCGCGCGGTAATCGGCTTCGATCTCGGGCAGGGCCGGCAATTGCGTTCTAAGCTTCAGTCCCGCCTTTTCGGCGCGCTGGCGCACCAGCCGCATGGCGTCGTCGACGACTTCGCCGACCGCCATCGGTTCGAAGCGCAGGGTCATCTTGCCGGCCTCGATCTTCGACATGTCGAGGATGTCGTTGATCAGGCTCAGCAGATGCTGGCCGGAATTGAGGATGTCGCCGGCATATTCCTTGTAGCGCGCGTGGCCCAGCGGCCCGAACATCTCGGCCGACATGATTTCCGAGAAGCCGTTGATGGCGTTGAGCGGCGTGCGCAGTTCGTGGCTCATATTGGCCAGGAATTCGCTCTTGGCGTGATTGGCCGCTTCGGCGCGGATTTTGGCGATCTCGTACTTGCGCGCCAGGACTTCCTGCTGGCGGCGGCTGTCCTCGAGCTTCTCGACCAGTTGCTGCAGCTTCTCTTCGTTGCGGCGGCTGTATTCTTCCTGCAGCTTGATGGCCGTGATATCGGTGCCGGTGACGACGTGGCCGCCCTCGCGCGTGCGGCTTTCCGAAATCTGGATCCACCTGCCGTTATTGAGCTCGGCCTCGACCACGCCCGTGCGGCCGTCCGGCACGGGCAGCTGCTGACGGATGGCGATCTGGATGACCTGTTCGATCAAATGGCGGGGCGTGCCCGTGCGCAGGAAGCGGTCGTCGACATTGAAGGTCTTGCCGAAGGTCTTGTTCCACATCAGGAGCCGGTCCTTGCGGTCCCACAGGACGAAGGCGTCGGACACCGACGAGATGGCGTCGAGCAGGCGCGACTCGGCGCGCTGGGCGCGCAGTTGCGCCAGGCGTTCCTCCGTGACGTCGACGGCGACGCCGGAAATACGGGTAAAGCCGGCGCCCGAGCGTTCGCCGACGGCCTGGCCGCGCGCGTCGATCCACAGGGGCTGGCCGCCGGCCGACGGGATGCGGAACGAGACGTCTAGCACGCCCTTGAAGCGCGCCTCTTCCAGCGCCTTGATGACCGCCTGGCGCTGTTCGGCCGAGATGCGGTCCAGCACCTCGGCGGTGGTGGCGACCCCGCCGCCGCCCCAGCCGAACATGACGCCCGTCACGTCCGACATGTAGATCAGGCCCTGTTCCAGGTCCCAGTCCCAGATGCCGCAGCGCGCCGCCTCGACCGCCAGCCGGTAGCGCTGCTCGCTGAGCTGGAACTGCATGCTTTCGCTGCGATTACGCCGCGCCTGGAAGATCAGCAGCGCCGCGAACAGCACGCCGATGAGCAGCGGCCCGACGATGAAGACCGCGCCCTTGACCAGGCTGGCCATGGGGAAAAAGAAGCGCGCCGACGGCGTCGCCGACAGGACCAGCGGGCTGCGGTCGTCGTTGGCGTCGACGGGCGTCGAGGCGATCTTGATGAAGCCGCCTTCGGGCAGGGCGCCCTGGATCAGGTTGCGCGACGAGGCGCGGGCCTTGAGCTGGCCGATCGACACGGCAAACGCCTTGTCGACGCTCTGTCCGACCAGGCGGTCGTCCGACGCGGACAGGATCGTGCCGTCCGGCGCCACCAGGACGCTCAGGCCGTCGCCCGGGTCGCTCGCCACGGGATCGAGCAGGTCGGGGCTCAGGCGCCCCGTCAGGGACGCGCCCGCCTCGCTTTTCAGGACGGCGTAGGGGCGCGCCTGCACGGTAAGGCGCGAGCTTTCGGTATGGAGCGCGAAGCCGCGGTCGTCGTGCGTGACGGCGCGGCGCACCAGTTCGGCGTCGTCCTGCCCGGCCTGGGCGGCGATGGCCGGGACGCCGGCGGGTTCCGCCCTGACGACGGCCAGGCTTTTGAGCGTACCGCGCGCGATCTTCAGGCCGGTGTCGGCGGCGGCTTGCGGTTCGCCGGGTCTCGCCGCCAGTTGCGCCGCGGCGGCGTCGAGACCGGCGCGGGCCAGGGCCAGCCGGCCGTCGATGCGGGCGGCGTCCATGCGGGCGTCGTCGAGCAGAGCCTGGCCCTGGCGGTCCTTGTCGGCCGACAGGGAGTTGCCGAGCTGCATGGTCGACAGGCCGGAGAAGAGGATGGAGCCGAGGACAAGACTGAGGGCACCGAGGCGCATCCACAGGGGCAGGGGCAGGGAGGAGACCTGGGTCCGCAAGGCGCCGCGGCGCGAAGCCGTCCCGGGCGTCTTACCGCCGGCGGGAGAGCCCGCCTGTACGCGCGGATGTGAGCGCCCTGCCGTCAAGCTGAAATCTGCCTTTGTTGTTACGCCAGTGGACCGGCACTGATTCGGGTTAAAGAACAGGGTAAACGCGGCGTTAATCTATTGTCGAGAGTCTTAAGTCTTTATAAACGGAAATAACGGCGCGCCTTTCGGCGGACCGTTACAATCCCGAAATCGCAAGTTTGGCGCGTTTATCCGGCGGCGCGGCCGTTCATCGGCGGCTGATGGTCGGCCGACCAGCCGTCGCGGCGTTCGGGGCCCTCGTACTTGGGGTCCTGGCGGCGGCGGCGGTCGGGGCCGAAATACTGGCTGGTCTTGATGAAGGGGCGGGGATAGTCGACGATGGCGACGACCTTGCGGTACAGCTCCTGCGCCGTCACCGGCTTGCAGCAGAATTCGTTGGCGCCCACGTCGCGCGACTGGGTGACGCGCGACCGTTCCGAGTGCGCCGTCAGCATGATGATCGGTACGTAGCGGTTCGGGCTGTCGGACGAGTTGCGCACCAGCTTGATGAACTCGATCCCGTCCAGCACTTCCATCTGGTAATCGGTGATGACGATGTCGATCGAGTCGTGCTTGAGGCGATGAAAAGCGTCGGCGGCGTCCTTCGCCTCGAAGATCTGCGTGGCGCCGAAGCCGCGCAGGATCGTCTTGACGATATTGATCATGTGGGCGTTGTCGTCCACCACCATGAACCTGACGCGTTCAAGGCCGGCCAATCTCGTCTCCTCGCATATTCGCACACCTTGGCGGGTACCGCCCGGGTATGAATGGATTTGGCTTAAGAAGCGTTAACGCAGCCCCGGTTCCGCCTATCCTTCCAATGCCTTGCCCGCCAGTTCCGCCACGTTTTTCGACAGCTTGGGCGCCGCCGTGACCGTTTCCAGCGCCTTGCGCATCAGGCTGGCATAGGGCTCGGCGTAGAAGCGGAAGCGCGACAGGGGCTCGACCAGGCGCGCCGCCGTCATCGGATTGAAGGTATCGACCTTGAGGATCTGCTCGGTCAGGAAGGCATAGCCCTCTCCGGTGCCGTCGTGGAAGACACTCTGGTTGCCGGCGAAGGCCTGGACCAGCGAACGCCAGCGGTTGGGCGTCTTGGCGTCGAAATCGGGGTGGATCTTAAGGCTTTCGACGCGCTTCAGCGTCTGCGGGTGCGGGCAGCCGGCCTGGAGCGAGAACCACTTGTCGATGACGAGCGGCTCGTTGCGGAAGCGAAGGTAGAAGCTGTCGAGCGCGCGCTGGTAGGGCAGGCCCTGGATGTACATCAGCGACTGGATGGCGCCCGTCATGTCGGTCATGTTGGTCGCGCGCGCGAAGTGCGCCTCGGCCAGGGCCGTCAGGCCGTCCTTGTCGTCGCTGCCGTCGTAGCCCGCCACGATCAGGTCGAGCAGGGCATTGCGCAGCGCCCGGCGGCCGGCCGCGTCCGCGTCCGGACTGAAGGTCGCCGGCGGATCGAGCTGGTCGTAGAGCGCCCGCGCGGTGCCTGCCAGGCGGCGCGACAGCTCGCCCTTCAGCGCCACGCGGCGGGCATGGATGAAGGCCGGATCGATCGGGTTCATCATCTGCGCCAGGTCGGATTCCGAAGGCAGGGCCATGATCAGGGCCTTGAAGGCCGGCTCAAGCCGCTCGTCCTTCAGACATGCTTCGAGCGCCTCGGCGAAGGCGGCGACATGGGAGGGCGCGGGCTCGGCAGCGAGGATCAGGCCGCGCGCCAGGCCTTGCGCCGCCTCCCAGCGGTTGAAGGGATCGGAATCGCCGCGCACGCGGGCAAAGGCGTGCGCAACCGGCTCGTCGACCGTCAGGATGACTGGCGCCGAAAAATGGCGCAGGGCCGACAGGACCGGGGCTTCCGTCACGTCGTGGAGCACGAGGTCGGCGGTTTCCGTGTCGAAGACGAAGAGGTCCTCGGTCCTGCCGCCGTCGAACGGCAGGGGCCGGCCGTCCCCGGTCAGGAGCCCGAGGCGGATCGGGATGGGCAGGGCGGCCTTGTCGGCCTGGCCCGGCGTGGCCAGGGTCTGCTGGCGCAGGTGGAGCGTCAGGGTTTTCGCCGCGGCGTCGTATTCGGGCCGGATATGCAGGCGCGGCGTGCCGGCCTGGACGTACCATTGCAGCCACGGCGCGAAGTCCCGGCCGGTGACGGCGGTGAAGCTGGCGACGAAGTCTTCGAGCGTGGCGGCGGTGCCGTCGTTCGCCGCGAAATAGTGGTCGAGCGCGCGGCGATAGGTTTCAGGGCCGGCAACCGTCCGGAGCATGCCGACGATCTCGGCGCCCTTCTCGTAGATGGTCGCGGTGTAGAAGTTATCGATCTTGACGTAGGACGAGGGGCGGACCGGATGCGCCAGCGGGCCGGAGTCTTCAGGGAACTGACGGGCGCGCAGGGCCCGCACGTCCTTGATGCGCGCGGTTGCTTCGCCGCGCTGCGACGCCGAGAAGCCCTGGTCGCGATAGACGGTCAGACCTTCCTTGAGGCACAGCTGGAACCAGTCGCGGCAGGTGACGCGGTTGCCCGACCAGTTGTGGAAGTATTCGTGCGCGACGACGCTTTCGATGCGTTCGTAGTCGAGGTCGGTGGCGGTCGCCGGATCGGCCAGCAGCAACGAGGCGTTGAAGATGTTCAGCCCCTTGTTTTCCATGGCGCCGAAATTGAAGTCGCGCACGGCGACGATCATGAACAGGTCGAGATCGTATTCGCGGCCATAGGCGTCTTCGTCCCACTTCATCGAGCGCTTGAGCGCGTCCATGGCGTAGGCGGCGCGCGCCGCCATGCCGGTATCGACGAAGATACGCAAGTCGACCTTGCGGCCCGACATCGTCATGAAGCTGTTTTCCAGCATGTCGAGTTCGCCCGCCACCAGGGCGAACAGATAGCAGGGCTTGAAAAAGGGGTCTTCCCAGCGCGCGAAATGCCGGTCGCCGTCCACGTCACCGGTCTCGATCAGGTTGCCGTTGGACAGGAGGTGCGGGAAGGCGGCTTTCGGCGCCTCGACGCGCACGCGGTAACGCGACAGGACGTCGGGACGGTCGAGGAAATAGGTGATCTTGCGGAAGCCTTCGGCTTCGCACTGCGTGCAATAACGGCCGGACGACATGTAGAGGCCTTCCAGCGTCTTGTTGTCCGACGGATTGATCTCGACCAGGGTCTCCAGCTCGAAGGCGTCGGGCACGTTGGGAATGGTCAGGGTCTCGGCCGTGACCTGGTATTCGCCGGCGTTCAGGACGCGGCCGTCGATCGCCACGCGCAGCAGCTTCAGGCGCTCTCCCATCAGCACCAGCGGCGCATCCGGCGTCTGCCGTTCCAGTCTGAGCCTGGCCGTGACCTGCGTCGTTTCCGGGGCCAGGGCGAAGTCGAGCTCGGTGTCCGGAATGCGGAAGTCGGGCGCCGTATAGTCGGCGAGGCGGACGGCCAGGGGAGTATCGGTGCGCATGCGGGCGGGCAACCTTCCTGTGAGCTTCGGATGTCAACCCGATATGGGCAGTGTTTCGAATATGTGCAGGCCGCACAATGCGATTTTGCGCTCTGCACCGCAATGCCCGGACGTTCACGGGATTGTGCCGTCGCTGTGAGAATCGTTTAATTCACCATTAGGGCAGGTCGAACACAATCTGCGGCACCGGTAAAAGTCGTCTGCAGATGACGAAGAGGCATGCCATGAACGCCGCAAACGCCAAGGCCCGAATCCTGGTCGTCGAAGACGAAGCCGATATCCGCGAACTGCTGGAGATCGTGCTGATGTCGCGTGGCTACGAGGTCGCGACGGCGGAGAACGGCCGTATCGGCCTCGACGTCATCACGCGATTCCGGCCCGACCTGGTCCTGGCCGATTTGTCGATGCCCGAGCTCGACGGCCTGGGATTCCTGGAAGGCAAGAGCGCCCTGCCGGACGTCGCCGCCGTCCCGGTCATCGTTCTGTCGGCGCGCGACAAGAACGGAGACGTCATGCAGGCCATCGAACGCGGCGCCAGCAACTACATCACCAAGCCGTTCGACACCGCCGTCGTCCTGGCCAGCATCGAGCGGCTGCTCAACGCCGCCCGCGACGCCATCGGCTGATCCCATGGCGTTTTCCGGCGGCAGGACTATCGTTGAACGGCTGGGATCGGGTGGAATGACCGCCTATTGTCTCCGGCTTCTGGGCGTGGCGGTACTCTACATCGTCACGGGAAAGCTCGGCCTCCTGTTGTCGGTGCCGCCGGGGTTCGCGACGCTGATCTGGCCGCCGTCCGGCCTGGCGCTGGGCATCTGCCTGGTTCACGGCCGGCGCTACTGGCCGGGCATCTGGCTCGGCTCCTTCCTGTTGAACGCCTATATCGCCGGCGCCTTCGGCGTGCCTTTGGGCGCCGCCGGACCGAAGCTGATCGTCGCGGCGTCGATCGCGGCCGGATCGACCGTCCAGATCCTGATCGCCTGCGCGCTGGCAGCGCGCTTCGTCGGCCAGCCCCTGAAGCTTACCTCGGTCGATCAGATCTTCCGTCTCTTCCTGCTGGTCGGTCCGGTCGCCTGCGTGACCGCAGCCAGTGTCGGGGTCTTCGCCCTGCGCGCCGCGGGCCTGATGGCGCCCGAGGCGACGCTCAGCAACTGGCTGTCGTGGTGGGGCGGCGACGTCTTCGGCGTCATCGTCTTCCTGCCCCTGGCCCTCATCGCCCCCGGCAACCGCAACCCCATCCGTCTCAACGGAACGGCGGTCGGACGCATTTCCGCCCTGGCGCTCTTCCTGGTGCTCATTCCCCTCGGTCTGACCTTCTATGCCTGGAAGATCGTGTCGATCGGCGAATACAAGGCCCGGGAGCAGGCCTTCATGGCGCTGACCCAGGAAAGCGAAAAGGCGCTGGGGCGCCGGATGGACGCCTATAACAACGCCCTGGTCAGCGCGGCGGCCTTCTGGAAGGGGCAGCCGGACGTCACCCACGCCGAATGGAAGACCTATGTCGACGCGCTTGACATCCGGTCGAGCTTTCCCGGCATGAGTGGCCTGGGCCTGATCGAACCGGTACCGGCAAAGCGGCTGGGTGCCTTGCAAGCGCGCGTGGCGGGCGACCGCGAGCCGGGCTTCCGGATTCACCCCGCCGTGCCGGGCGACGCGCATTTCGTCATCACCTATGTCGAGCCCGCCGAAGCCAACGGGCCGGCATTGGGGCTGGACCTCGCCTTCGAGCCCAACCGGCTGGCCGCCGCGGTAAAGGCGCGCGACACCGGGCGGATGACGATCACGCGGAAGATTTACCTCGTCCAGGAGAAGGAGCAGACGCCGGGTTTCCTGCTGCTCTTCCCGCTTTTCGCGTCCGAGCATTCGCCGGACACCGTCGAGGGCCGCCGGGCGCTGTTCAAGGGCTGGATCTACGCGCCCTTCGTGGCCAGGAACCTGCTGGCCGACCTCACGCGCAGTCAGGGCAGCCAGATCGAGCTTGAAATCTACGACCAGGACACGACGGCGCCGGGGCATCTGATCTATCGGAGCGGCGACGCCGCTTCGGTCGGCGCCTTTACCGCGCAGCGGCGTATCGAGATCGGCCAGACGACCTGGCTGGTGGTGTGGAAAAGCACCAAGGCTTTCGACAGCGCCGGCCGGTCGGTGACGCCGACCCTGATCCTCAGCGCCGGCCTGCTGTTCACCGCCATGCTGGCAATCCTTTTCTTCGGCATGAGTCTGAAGGACGTCGACATCGCCGTCGGGCGCAGGCGCGAGCAGTTCCTTATCCCGGCCACCGTCTTTCTGGTCGTGCTGACGGGCTCGGTCTTCACCTACCGGACCTTGTCGGTGCAGGAGGAGCACTATGCGGGGGGGCTGATGGAGCGCGACGCCTCGCGCGTCCAGGAACTCCTGGGATCGCGGGCCGACGAGGACGTCAAGACGCTGAAACGCGCCGCGGCGCGCTGGGCCATGACGCCGGACGGGCCGGACGCGGTCTGGCACGCCGACGCCAATCGCCTGGCGCGCGACGTCAGGGGGCTTGAGGCCCTGGTCTGGTTCGACGCCGCGGGCCAGGTCCATCGCATCGAGCCGGAACCGGCCCCCAACCAGCCGGCGCGCCGCCCGCCGCCGAAGGCGCTTTTCGAGCTTACGGCGCGCCGCGGGCTGCCGACGGCGTCGGCGCTGGAGCCGCAGCCGGACGGATCAGCCGAATTTTCGCTCGTGGCGCCGCTCGGCGACGGTTACCTGGTGGCGATTTTCGACGCGGGGACTTTCGCGAACAGCGCCCTGACCGGCGATGTGCGCAGCAATTACGAGATCGATATCGCCGGCGCCGGCCGCGACGTCGTGCTCAACGACGCCGGCGCCCCCGCGGCGGACAAGACCGTCACCCGGACCTTGCAGATCGCCAATGCCGAATGGACGCTCAAGATGCGGCCGACGGAGCCCTTCGTGGCGTCGCAGCGCTCGTCCTTCCCGCTGGTCGCCCTGGTGGCGGGCCTGATCATCGCCGTGCTGTCCGCCCTGACCGTGCAGGCCCTGATGGTGCTGAACCGGAAATCGCGGGAACTGGCGCAGTCGAACCACAGGCTGGCGACCAGCGAGGAGACCTTCCGCCTGGCCATGGACAATGCGCCGATCGGCGAGGCGCTGGTGGGGCCCGACGGCCGCTGGCTCAGGGTGAACAGCGCGCTGTGCGACCTGCTCGGCTATTCGCCGCGCGCCATGCTCGAAACGGACTTCCAGACGATTACGCACCCCGACGATCTCGGCGGCGACATGGCCCTGGTCGAAAAGGTCCTGTCGGGCGAAATCGCCAGCTACACGCTCGAAAAGCGCTACCTTCGCAAGGACGGGCACACGGTGTGGGGGCTGCTCAGCGTAGCCCTGGTACGCAAGCCCGACGGCTCGCCCGACTACTTCATCTCGCAGATCCAGGACATCACCGAGCGCCGGGAAATGGAGCGGATGAAGAGCGAATTCATCTCGACCGTCAGCCACGAACTGCGTACGCCGCTGACCTCGATCCGCGGATCGCTCGACTTCGTCGCGACGTCGTCGGCCGGAAGCCTCGATGACGCCGGGCGCCGCCTGCTCGACATGGCGCGGCGCAATTGCGACCGGCTGGTCCTGCTGATCAACGACATCCTCGATATCGACAAGATCGCGTCGGGCACCATGCGCTTCGACATCCGCGAGGAAATGGTCGATCACCTGGTCGAGCAGTGCGTGGCGCTGAACCAGGGCTTCGCGGACAAGCTGAACGTCCGGCTCGAGGCCGGACTGCCGCAGATGCGGATATCGATCAGCGTCGATCCGGCGCGTTTCCAGCAGGCCCTGACCAACCTCGTCTCGAACGCCGTCAAGTTCTCGCCGGCCGGCGGCGCGGTCCGGGTGACCGCGGTGTTGCGCGACGGCGATGTTATCGTGGCCGTGAGCGATGAAGGTCCCGGCATTCCGGCCGATTTCCGCGCGCGCATCTTCGGCCGCTTCGCCCAGGCGGATTCGTCGAGCACGCGCGCCAAGGGCGGTTCGGGGCTGGGCCTGCATATCACGAAGGAGATCGTCGAGCACATGGGCGGCACGATCGGCTTCGACTCGGTCGAAGGGCAGGGGGCGACTTTCTGGATGGCCTTCCCGGCAACGACGATCGGCGACAGCATCGCGATCGCGAGTTAGGGTTTAGATAGCCTGTATTTTCGGCGCGGGCGCCGCTTCGTCGCCGTCGACGATCTTGCGGATCTGGTCGGCGCGGCGCGCCAGCACGACCAGGTCGTCCTCGGCTTCGGTGGTCTGGCGGACGTGGCTATGCAGGTCGCGCGCCAGCTTGAGCAGGGCGGGGGCGCTGGCGATCAGGCGGGCCTGCATTTCGACCAGATTGGGGTCGCGTTCGTATTCGGCGCCCGGCACGCGCCAGCCGCCCCAGTCGTTCACGTCGGTGACGACCACGGGGTAGGTGCCCGGGAAGGGATGGTGGCGGCTTTCCTCGGCGGTCTGCCACTTGTTGCGGGCGCGCATCAGGCGCCAGTGCGACATGGCGCCTTCGCGGTCGGGCTGGGCGCCTTCGGTCTCCGGGCGCAGTTCCTCGGCGGCGAAGTCGCGCCCCAGCCCGCAGTCGTAGGTCACGCGCACCGGTTCGTCGAAGCCCTTTACCCACACCGGATTGACCTTTTCGATCGACGCCCACGTACCGACCGGTTCGACGTAGACGCGCTGGTGACGGTGGAAGACGGCCTTGGCCATGGAGACACTCTGTAAGCTGGGAAAAATCGGGCCTCTGCATCCAACACGAAAAACCTTTAGGAATTGCAAAGCCGTAAACCCTGAGGCGCGCGCTATTGACGGTTGTGTCAAAACGCTGTTCGGCACGCCCAGGGCGTCGTTTCCATTGAAACAATTGATTTTTTATGCCGCGATGAATTTTTTTTGACAGCGCAATCATCGGAAAGGTCATTTCCATCCCCTTGGTTTTCTTAGCGATTGCGAACGTGTTAGCGCTACCGCAAAGACTTGTCGGACAAGGGCCAGAGAGGGGATGTTGTTGTGGTCGTCTTGCGGCGCACAAAAATAGCGCTAAGCTTGCGCGCGATACCGGCAAAGGCCGGAGGGTTTCAAGGAATTCAATGTCCATGGACGATACGTCGCTCGATCCGGTCCGCCATCATATCGCCCTGCTCGACACGCTGCTGCGCGAGGCGTCGCGCGACTTCGGCCGCGAAGAAGTCCTGGCCAAGATCGCGGACATCACGGCCGGCCGCTGCGACTTCGACCAGCTGAGCGAAAGCGAAGCGGCGCACGCCGCGCGCATCATGACGTGCCTGTCGGCGCTCCAGGTCATTTCCGAGGACGTCGACCAGCTCAAGATCGTCGAGAACTTCACGGCGTCCGACGGCGTCGAAAAGGCGACGACGCTGGCCAACGCCGTCCGCTCGGCCCGCCATGAAGGCATAGACGACGCCGAGATCGAAAAGACCCTGCGCTGGATACTGGCCTCGCCGGTCTTCACCGCGCACCCGACGGAGATGCGCCGCGCCTCGATCGTCGAGCGCGAATTCGAGATCACCAACCTTTTGCAGGCCTACGAAAAGGCGGTCGGATCCGAGCGCGACGTCCTGGCAGACGACCTCTATCGCGCCGTCGCCCTGTTGCTCAACACGCGCCTCAACCGTCCCGAACGCATCACGGTGATGGACGAGATCAAGAATCTCCTGGGCGCCGTCGAACGCGCCATCTTGCCGGCGCTGGTCTCGCTCTACGCCGAGTGGGATCGCGAGCTCGACCTGGACGGTCCCCTGCCCAACATCCTCAAGCTCGGCTCGTGGATCGGCGGCGACCGCGACGGCCACCCGCATGTCGACGAGGTGACGCTGAAATTCGCCTTCACCGAACAGGCGCGGCTGCTCTTCCGTTTCTACCTGGCGCAGCTTGCCAAGCTCGACATGGAGCTGACCGTGTCGGACGAACTGGTGCAAGTGTCCGAGCCGCTGCTCGACATGTCGCGCAAGTCGATGGACGCCAACATCCACCGCGTCGACGAGCCCTATCGCCGCGCCATCGCCTACATCACCAAGCGGCTGGAGCGCACGCGCTCGGTCGTGCTGGGCGAGGACGAGCGCCGCGGCGCCACGGCGCTGCCGGCCTATGAAAACGTCCAGGCCTTCATCGTCGATCTCAAGGTCATCTGCGACAGCGTCGTCAAGGGCGGCGGCAAGCGGATGATCGGCAAGACGCTGAAGAGCCTGATCCAGATCGCGCGCTCCTGCGGCTTCCATCTGCTGGCGCTGGACCTGCGCCAGAATTCGGACGTGCACGAGCGCGTCGTCGCCGAGCTGTTCACGCAGTCATCCGAGCTGATCGACTATATCGGCATGTCGGAAAGCGAGCGTTGCTCGCTGCTTTTCGCCGAACTGACCAATGACCGCATCCTGCGCTGGCCGCACGCCCGCTATTCCGACGAAACGCGCAAGGAGCTGCGCATCGTCGACGAAGCCGCGCGCATCATGCACGTTTTCGGCCCCGAAGCCTTCGGCGCCTATGTCATCTCGAAAGCCTCTTCGGTTTCGGACATCCTGGAGCCCCTGGTCCTGCTCAAGCAGGCGGGCCTGGTGCGCGGCGGCCCGCAGCCGCATTCGATGTTCAAGATTTCGCCGCTGTTCGAAACGATCGGCGACCTCGAGGCCGCGCCCGATATCATGAAGAAGTGGCTGGGCAACTATGCCGTGCGCTCCCTGATGGGCCGCCCGGCGATCCAGGAGGTCATGCTCGGCTATTCCGATTCCAACAAGGACGGCGGCTATACGGCGTCGCGCTGGAACTTGCACAAGGGCTCCAAGGCGATCAAGGCGGTGTGCGAGGACGCCCGGGTCGCACTCCGCCTGTTCCACGGCCGTGGCGGCAGTGTCGGCCGCGGCGGCGGCCCCAGCTTCGACGCCATCCTGGCGCAGCCCGAAGGCACGGTCGGCGGCCAGATCCGCGTCACCGAACAGGGCGAGATGATCTCGCGCAAGTTCGGCAACCAGGTCCGCGCCCATCGCACGCTCGACAGCTTCGCGGCCGCGACCTTCCTGGCGTCGCGCCCCGTTCCGGCGACCGGCGAAAGCCCGCTCGAACGGCAATACGCGCCGGTCATGGACGCCATTTGCGACGCCTCGTTCGCCGCCTATCGCGGTCTGGTCTACGACGACCCGCATTTCCTGGCCTTCTTCCGCTCGGTGACGCCTATCTCGGAAATTTCGGACCTTAAGATCGGTTCGCGTCCGGCCTCGCGCACGGCGTCCGGCAAGATCGAGGACCTGCGCGCCATTCCGTGGGTCTTCTCGTGGTCGCAGTCGCGCTTCGTCCTGCCGGGCTGGTACGGGTTCGCGTCGGGCGTCAAGGCCGCCGGCGTCACGGACGAGACCCTGGCCGGCATGCTGAAATGGGACTTCTTCGACGTCTTCATCGGCAATATGGAAATGGCGCTGGCCAAGTCCGACATGGACATCGCCGCGCTCTACGTCGCCATGGCGCCGGACCAGGTCGAGGCGAAGCGCATCTTCACGCGCATCCGCGAAGAGTTCGACGACACGGTCGAGTTGATCAAGCGGGCGCGCGGCGCGGCGACCCTGCTGTCGACGCATGAGCGCCTGCGCAACCAGATCGAGCGCTCGAACCCGTTGCTCAACGCGCTCAACCGCCTGCAGGTCCATCTCCTGGCGCGCCGCCGCGGCGGCAATACCCACAAGCTGCTGCAGCTGGCGACGCAATTGACGGTCAACGGCATTGCTTCGGCGCTGCGCAATACCGGATGATTGCATATTTACACCCGGTGCCGGATCATTTTCGGGCGAATAATGAAAAAAGGAATTCGTATTCTGCGCCGAAACGGCAACGCGCCCTTGTGTTCACATAATGGAATATTCTATATGGTGCCGCCGGGCCCAAGTCTTTGCTTGGGCGCGCAATTTATCCGGAAAGTGGGGACCACCTTATCGGATTGCGCGCCGGGCCCGGACTGTGCTTTTTTGCTTGACCCGCTCGCGTATGGGCCTTATGACAGCGCTGTCAAAATAGCAGGTTCAGGCCTGACCGCAGCGTTTACCATTTGTAGCGCCAACACCCCGTAAGAGGGTGGGTCCGTCAACGTTCAGGAAACGAAAAGTCCATGTCGACATCAGGTTCGCGCCAGCAGGTCTTTGTTCTCGTCGGGGGTACCGGCGACCTGGCCATCCGTATGCTGTGGCCTTCGCTGGCCATGCTCGACCAGGACAACTTCCTTAGCGATTCGCTGAAGGTCATCTCGGTGTCGCGCGAAAAGCTCGACCACGGCGCCTTCGTCACGCGCGTCGCCGACGCCGTGAAGAAGCGCATCGGCGCCGACCTTGAGGGCGGCACGCTCGACCGCTTCGTCCGCCGCATTTCGCACATCGCACTCGACGCGTCCGACCCGACCTGGGGCGACCAGCTCAAGGGCGCGCTCGGCGCCGATATCTCAAACCTCGACGTCGTCTTCTTCCTGTCGGTATCGCCGACCCTGTTCCGCCCGATCTGCGAACACCTGCGCAATTCCGGCCTGAACGCGGCGCCCAATCGCGTCGTCATCGAAAAGCCGATCGGCCGCGACCTGGCTTCGTCCAAGGTCATCAACGATTCGGTCGCCCACGCCTTCGACGAAGCGCGCATCTTCCGCATCGACCACTATCTCGGCAAGGAGACGGTGCAGAACCTGATCGCCCTGCGCTTCGGCAACACGGTGTTCGAGCCGCTGTGGAACGCCCAGGCGATCGACCACGTCCAGATCACCATCGCCGAAACGGTCGGCACCGGCGAGCGCCTCGGCTATTACGACGAATACGGCGCCATCCGCGACATGCTGCAGAACCACCTGCTGCAACTTGTCTGCCTGACCGCCATGGAGCCGCCGTCCGGCCTGTCGTCCGACGCCCTGCGCGACGAAAAGGTCAAGGTGCTGAAGTCGCTTAAGGCCATAGACGCGTCGAACGTGCTCACCAATACCTCGCGCGGTCAGTACGGCCCGGGCTTCGCCGACGGCCAGAAGGTCGCGGGCTACGAGGCTGAAAAAGGCGAGCCGTCGAACACCGAGACCTATGTCGCGGTCAAGCTCGAGATCGCCAACTGGCGCTGGTCGGGCACGCCCTTCTACCTGCGCACCGGCAAGTGCCTGCCGTCGCGCGCCACCGAAATCGTCATCCAGTTCAAACCGGTGCCGCATTCGATCTTCGGCGGCGAAGCCCGTCCGAACCGCCTGGTCATCCGCCTGCAGCCCGATGAAGACATCCGGCTCAGCCTGATGAACAAGGCGCCGGGCCTGACCGCCGAGGGCATGCATCTTCAGCAGCTGGAACTCAGCCTGTCGCTGGCTACGGCCTTCGACGGCAATGGCAACAAGCCCGGCCGCCGCCGCATCGCCTATGAGCGCCTGATCCTCGACGCGCTCAACGGCAACAACGCCCAGTTCGTCCGCCGCGACGAGGTCGAGGCCGCCTGGGCCTGGGTCGATGGCATTATCGACGGCTGGAAGTCGGCCTATCCGAAGCCGCAGATGTATCCCGCCGGCACCTTCGGTCCGGTCAGCGCCTATACGCTGCTCGACCGCGACGGCCGGACTTGGAATGATTAAGGTTGGGAACGACTGATATGGTTGCCGGACTGACCGAAACCCTGACCCTGCAAGCCGCCAAAGGCCCGGTGACCGTGCGTGTCTTCGACAGCCCGGCCTCTGCCGGCGCCTACATCGCGGACGACATCGCGACGCGCCTGAAAGCGGCCGTCGCGCAGAAGAGCAGGGCGCTGTGGATCGGTTGCGGTGGTACCACGCCCAGGCCCATCTACCAGCGCCTGGTCGAGGCCGGCCTCGACTGGGACAAGGTCCGGCTCTTCCAGGTCGACGAACGCTTCGTGCCGACGGACGACGCCGCGTCGAACACGCGCATGATGCGCGAGGCGCTGTCGCAGGTGCTCTCCGCGCCGGGCAAGGCCGGTATGGAACTGGTCAGCCTGATCGAGGACATTACCGATCAGAAGGCGTGCGCGGCCAAGGCGGAAAAGACCCTGCTCGACGCCGGCAACGGTTCGGTGCCCGAGTTCGACTACGCGCTGATGGGCATGGGCCCCGACGCGCACTATGCTTCGATCTTTCCCGGCCATCCGATCAACGACGTCGTCTACACGACGAAGTCGCTGGTCCTGCCGGTGGCGAAAAGCACGACCGAGCTTGAACCGCAGCTGCCGCGCATTACCTTGAGCGTACCCGCGATCAACGCGTCAAAGCGCATCCTCTTCTACATCACCGGCCAGACCAAGCTGAACGTTCTCAAGGCCGCGTGCCTGTCGACCGATCCGTTCACCGCGCCGATCGGAGCCTTCCTGGCCCAATCCCCGTCGCCCGTCGAATTCGTGTGGACGGCGTAAGAGTGAAGATCATGCCCGATATCCATCCCGTCCTCGCCGAAGTCACCAACCGCATTATCGAGCGCAGCCGCGACACCCGCGCCGCCTTCATGGCGCGCGCCGACCGTTACCGGTCGACCGAGCCGCGCCGCAAGAAGCTGAGCTGCGCCAACTACGCCCACGTCGTGGCCGCGTCGGACGATCACGACAAGCTCCAGGCGGCGCTCGACGCCGTGCCCAATATCGGCATCGTCACCGCCTATAACGACATGCTGTCGGCGCACCAGCCGTTCCACGATTACCCCGACAAGATCAAGGCCGCCGCCCGCAAGATCGCGGCCACCGCCCAGGTCGCCGGCGGCGTGCCCGCCATGTGCGACGGCGTGACGCAAGGTCGCGAAGGCATGGAGCTCAGCCTGTTCTCGCGCGACGTCATCGCCATGAGCACAGCCGTGTCGCTGAGCCACGACGCCTTCGATGCGGCGTTGTGCCTCGGCGTCTGCGACAAGATCGTGCCGGGCCTGGTCATCGGCGCCCTGTCCTTTGCCCACCTGCCCGTCATTTTCGTGCCGGGCGGCCCCATGTCGTCGGGCCTGCCGAACCCCGAAAAGGCCAAGGTGCGCACGCAGTATGCGCTGGGTCAGGTCGGCCGCGACGCGCTTCTGGCCGCTGAAATGGCATCCTATCACGGCGTCGGCACCTGCACCTTCTACGGAACGGCCAATTCCAACCAGATGATGATGGAGATGATGGGCCTGCACGTGCCGGGCGCCGCCTTCATCCATCCGAACACGCCTTTGCGCGAAGCCCTGACCGTCGAGGCCACGCGCCAGGCGGCGAAGACCGCCGAAAACGGCAAGACGCCCAAGCGCCTGGCCGATGTCCTGACGGAAAAGGCCTTCGTCAACGCCGTGGTGGGGCTCCTGGCCACCGGCGGTTCGACCAACCATACGCTGCACATCCCCGCCATGGCGCGCGCCGGCGGCGTGCTCATCACCTGGCAGGACATGGACGACCTGTCGCGCATCGTGCCGCTGTTGGCCCGCGTCTACCCCAACGGCTCGGCCGACGTGAACCACTTCCACGCCGCCGGCGGCATCGGCTTCGTCATTCGCGAGCTTTTGTCGGCAGGCCTGCTGCACGAGGATGTCGAGACGATCTGGGGCTCGGGGCTCTCGGACTACGCCCAGGAGCCCTTCCTCGACGGCGAAACGCTCAAGTGGCGCCCGGTGCCCGAGCACAGCCTCGACGACAAGGTGCTGCGCACGGTCTCGGACCCGTTCCAGGCCGAGGGCGGCTTGCGCGAACTTAAAGGGAATCTAGGCCGGGCGGTCACCAAGACCTCGGCCGTCAAGGCCGAGCACCGGATCATCGAAGCGCCGTGCGTGGTCTTCGACGACCAGGACGATTTTCTCAAGGCCTTCAAGGCCAAGACGCTGCCGGATGGCGATTTCATCTGCGTGGTCCGCTTCCAGGGACCGCGCGCCAACGGCATGCCTGAACTCCATTCCCTGACCCCGTCGCTTTCGGCCTTCCTCGACGAAGGCCGCAAGGTGGCGCTGGTCAGCGATGGCCGCATGTCGGGTGCCTCCGGCAAGGTTGCGGCCGCTATTCACCTTACGCCGGAAGCCGTTGACGGCGGCCCCATAGCCAAACTGCGTAATGGTGATATGCTGCGTGTAGACTGCGAAAAAGGAACGGTCGACTATCTCGGAGATGCCACCGAGTTTCTTGAACGGACGAATGCCGAACGGCCAAAAGAAGCCGACGGCATGGGACGGGAACTTTTTGCGCACATGCGCCGCGCGGTAGGACCGGCGGACGCAGGCGGTGCAGTCTTTTGGTAAGGGTTTATGACAGCGCATTTCGAGACCAATTCGGCCGTATCGTCGGCTAATCGCGTCCTGCGGGGCCTCGTCGGTGACATTGGCGGCACGAATGCCCGCTTTGCCGTCGCCGAACGTGCCGACGGCAAGACGAAGCTTTCCAATTTCAAGTCGCTGGAATGCGCCGAGCACAAGGACGTGTACGCGGCGCTCGATGCCTATTTCGGCATGATCGGCGAAAAGCCGGCCTTCGACTATTCGGTCGTGGCCGTCGCCGGGCCTGTCAAGGACGGCGCGATCAAGTTCACCAACCTCGACTGGCTGGTACGCGAGGACCTGCTGGGCCAGACGACGGGGGCGCGCAAGGCGCGGCTTATCAACGACTATGCGGCCCTGGCCTTTGCCTTGCCGCATCTCGAGGCCGCCGACGTCAAGACCATCGGGTCCGTGACCAAGGGGTTCGGCGACGTCCATGCCGTCATGGGCGCGGGCACCGGCTTCGGCGCCTCGGTCCTGGTCGGCGGCAAGTACGGCCCGTACTGCCTGTCGACCGAAAGCGGCCATATGAGCTTCGCGCCAGTCAACGAATACGAGTCGGAAATCCTGCGCTTCCTGCGCAAGAAGTACGGTCGCGTCACCATCGAAATGCTGTTGTCGGGCCCGGGCCTGGTCAATCTGTACCAGGCAATCTCGTCGATCCGCGGCGAGCCGGCGCACGAGCTGACGCCCGCACAGATCACGCACCTCGACGGCGAGGACGCGACCGGCAGCCGCTATACGGTCGAAGCCTTCCTCGACATCCTGGCCAGCGTCTGCGGCGACCTTGCCCTGGCGCACGGCGCCACCTCGGGCATGTTCATCGCCGGCGGTGTCGCGCCGCGCCTTATCAAGCATATCGACGAACTTCGCTTCCGCGCCCGCATGGAGGCCAAGGCCCCGATGACGGCGCTGGTCGCCGGCATCCCGTCCAGCATCATCATCCACCCGTACGCGGCGCTGCTCGGCTCGGCCAACGCCTTGACGGATGCCGAGATACTGGGCTAACGCAGCGGCAATTCGCGGTCCTATTTTTCCACGGCCGCTGCCAGCAGCGGCCGTTCCTTTAGAGCGCTATGATTTCAGTGAAGAGGGTATTGCAAAAAGTTCCCCCTTCCGTCACTCGCTCCGCTCGTGCCACCTTCCCCGTAAACGGGGAAGGAATTAGACAGTTAAACTCCCTCCTTCCCCGTTTACGGGGAAGGTGGCTGGACCGGCGTCAAGCCGAGCCAGACGGAAGGGGGGATAGGTCGTTACAGCGAGTCATGCTGTTTCAACCTGAACGCATAACGATCCAGATCTCAACGAGGCCTCCCCATGTCGACCCATCCCGATGTCCCCAAGTTCATGACCATGGGCCCCGTGCTGCCGGTCATGGTGATCCCGTCGCTCGACCAGGCCGTACCGCTGGCCGAAGCCCTGATCAAGGGCGGCATCAGGGTGCTGGAAATCACGCTTCGCACCGACTGTGCGCTCGCCTCGATCGAAGCCATCGCCAAGGCCTTTCCGGAAGCGGTGGTCGGCGCCGGCACGGTGCTGTCACCCGACGACGCCAAGGCCGCGGCCGACCACGGCGCGCGTTTTGCGGTTTCGCCCGGCCTGACCGAAAAGCTGGCCGGCCAGACTTCGTTGCCGCTGCTGCCGGGTGTGGCGACGTCGTCCGAAGTGATGCGCGCGCTGGAATGGGGCTTTACCCATCTGAAATTCTTCCCGGCCGTGCCGGCCGGCGGCGTGCCGGCATTGAAGGGCATCGGCGGCCCGCTGGCGGCGGCGAAGTTCTGCCCGACCGGCGGCATCGATGCGAAGAACGCGGCCGATTTCCTGGCTCTGCCGAACGTTCTGTGCGTCGGCGGGTCATGGGTCGCGCCGGCCGCAGCGATGAATGAAGGCCGCTGGGACGAGGTTACGCGCCTGGCCGCCGAGGCGGTGGCGACCTTCGGGAAAAAATAGCCCTGTCCGCCTAAATACACCGACAATAGCGTTAGCAATTGACAAAGCTCGCGTTGCAGCAAATTGTGGGTGCACACTTCATGTATTCGGGAAGACATTGGTGACGCAGATCAAGGCTCCGGCAGAGAGAGCCGCATCACTTACGGCCACCAACGCGGTATCGACCATCAACGACGTGGCCCGTCTGGCTGGCGTGTCGATCAAGACCGTGTCGCGTGTCATGAACAACGAGCCGAACGTGCGTGAGGAAACGCGCGCCAAGGTCAAGGAAGCGGCCGGTCTTCTGCACTATCGCCCGAATCTTCTGGCAAGGTCGCTGGCCGGATCGCGCAGCTTCCTTTTGTGCCTGCTCTATCACAACCCGGTGCCCACCTATATCAACAACATGCACCAGGGCGTCATCGACCGCTGCCGCCAGAACGGTTACCCCCTGCTGGCCGAGCCGCAGGACCTGCAGGGCGGCGATTTGGAACGTTCGATCGCCGGGCTCCTGGCGACCGTGCGCCTCGACGGCGTCATTCTGACGCCGCCGCTCTGCGACATGGCCGTGGTCATGCAGACGATCGAAGCCGCGGGCGTACCCTATGTCCGCGTCTCGCCCTTCCTCTATCCCGGACGCACGGCCGCGGTGCGCATGGACGAAGCGCGCGCCGCGCGCGAGGCCACGCAGTATCTGCTCGGCAAGGGCCATCGCGATGTCGGCTTCATCATGGGCCACCCGGAGCACGGCGGGACGCATCTGCGCTACCAGGGCTATGTCTCGGCCATGCGCGACGCCGGCATAGAGCCGCGCGCCGAATGGATCAAGCAGGGCTATTTCAACTTCGAGTCGGGCGTCGAGGCCGGCAAGGCCTATTTCGCCGCCGAGAAGCGCCCGACCGCGATCTTCTCGTCGAACGACGACATGGCGTTCGGCCTGATGAGTGTCGCCCAGCAGATGGGCATCCGTATTCCGGACGATATTTCGATTATCGGTTTCGACGATACGCCGGGCTGCACCCTGATCTGGCCGCACCTGACGACGATCCGCCAGCCCATCCTCGACATGGCCTATGCCGCCGCCGACATCCTGCTGTCGCGGACGACGGGGGACGAGGACGGTCCGGTGATGAACGACATCGTGCGCGAGCTGCCGTTTACCCTGATCGAGCGAGATTCCGTCCGCAAACTGTAGACGGATTTCCCTTGCGTTGCGGGCAAATGACCGCCGCTGTCATAGGCCTGCCTTGGGCCGTTTTTCCATTTCGGGCAAAAAAAACCCGATGAACCGTTACCGGTCCATCGGGGTTAAAGGCCAGTGCCTTCCAAATAATGCCACATTTAAGAAGGCGCTTTAAAACCGCAGATCAGCCGGGGCGAAAAAGGGAAAGTTCCCGGACAAACCGACGCGATTTTAAACACGAACCCGACGTCCGCCGGAGGAAAACAGGGCGGTCACCGGGAAACAGGGTGCCTCGATATTTAGCCAAATCTGACAACGCTGTCAAATAAATTTTAAAACCAAATATATTTTTTCAATAAGGGGTCGATTTTTCCGTTTTCGGTCCGCCCGTTAAGCATGACGCGGTTGACGTTGGCTGATAGCGCTGTCAATAAATAGGACGGATCCGGCCAGTCACATCAAGAAGCCGGACTGAAGATGGGGCGGCGGATTTCACCTCCGGAACATAGGATTCCGGGGCGTGCGGGTCGTCGCAGTCCCTGGGAAAGAACTCGAAGAAAGCCTTAAGGGAGAACCATGTCCGTCATCGCCTACCGGGACTCTGCGCCCGCTTCACGCCTGAAGTCGCGCCTGATGGCCGGCATCGCCCTGGCCCTGATCGGCGCGGTCGCGCTCAATGCCGCGGGCGCCGAAGCCAGGAAGCGCGCGCCCGCGCACAAGGCCGTCAAGGCCCCGGGCAAGGCCAAGGCGCCGGCCGCGATCGCCGTCGACGCGGCGTGGCCCAAGCTCGACGCGGCCGGGCTTGTCGATCCGGCGACCGAGGCACGGATCACCGACATCATGTCGAAGATGACTCTGGAAGAAAAGGTCGGCCAGACCGTCCAGGCCGATATCAATTTCATCAAGCCGGAAGACCTCAAGACCTATCCGCTGGGGTCGATCCTGGCGGGCGGCAATTCCTCGCCCGGCGGCAACGAGCGCGCCACGCCGGACCAATGGCTGCAACTGGCCGACGACTACTGGCGCGCGGCCCTGGACCGCCCCTCCAAGGCGCCGATCCCGCTGCTGTTCGGCATCGACGCCGTGCACGGCCACTCGAACCTGGTCGGCGCCGTCATCTTCCCGCACAATGTCGGTCTGGGCGCGGCACACGATCCGGCGCTGATCAAAAAGATCGGCGAGGTCACGGCCAGCGAAATGTCGCTGGCCGGCGTCGACTGGACCTTTGCGCCGACGGTCGCGGTATCGCGCGACAAGCGCTGGGGCCGTTCCTACGAATCCTATTCCGAAAACCCCGCCGACGTCGCCGCCTATTCCGGCATGATGGTCGCGGGCCTGCAGGGCGAGGACGGCGGCAGGACGGGCGTGACGCCCGGCCACATCATGTCCAGCGCCAAACACTTCCTGGGCGACGGCGGCACCAAGGACGGCAAGGACCAGGGCGACGCCCAGGTCACCGAGGCCGACCTGGCGCGCATCCACGGCGCCGGCTATCCGCCCGCCATCAGGGCCGGAGTCCTTTCGGTCATGGCGTCCTTTTCGTCGTGGAACGGCCAGAAGATGGCCGGCAATGCCCGCCTGATCACGGGTGCGCTCAAGCAGCGCATGCATTTCGACGGCTTCGTCATCACCGACTGGAATGCGCAAGGCCAGGTCCCGGGCTGCAAGAACGACGACTGCGCGCCAGCGATGAATGCCGGTATCGACATGTTCATGGCGCCGGATTCGTGGAAGGGCATGTATACCAATACACTCGCCGAGGTGAAGTCGGGCAAGATCCCGATGAGCCGCCTCGACGATGCCGTACGCCGTATCCTGCGCGCCAAGCTCAAGGGCGGCCTGTTCACGCTCGGCGCGCCGAAAGACCGCGCCCTGTCCGGCAAGTGGCAGAACCTGGGTTCGGCCGATCACCGCGCGGTCGCCCGCCAGGCGGTTCGGGAATCGCTGGTCCTCATCAAGAACCAGTCGCACCTGCTGCCGCTGAGCGCGGGCGCGAAGATCCTGGTGGCGGGCGACGGCGCCGACAATATCGGCAAGCAGGCCGGCGGCTGGACGATCACCTGGCAGGGCACGGGCAACGCCAATTCCGACTTCCCCAACGGCCAGTCGATCTACGGCGGCATCAAGGCGGCGGTGGCCGAGGCCGGCGGCACGGCGACGCTCAGCCCCGACGGCAGCTTCACCGACAAGCCGGACGTGGCGATCGTCGTCATCGGCGAAGATCCTTACGCCGAATTTCAGGGCGACCGCACCAACCTGGCCTACAAGCAGGGCGACACGACCGACCTGGACCTGATCGCCAGGCTCAAGCGCCAGGGCATCAAGGTCGTCACCGTCTTCCTGTCGGGCCGGCCGCTGTGGACCAACCCGATCATCAATGCGTCCGACGCCTTCGTCGAAGCCTGGCTGCCGGGCACGGAGGGTGGCGGTATCGCCGACGTGCTGATCGGCGACAAGGATGGCCAGGCGCGCAACGACTTTACGGGCAAGCTGACCTTTTCGTGGCCGAAAAAGGCCAACCAGGGTCCGCTCAACGTCGGCACGCCGGGTTACGACCCGCTGTTCGCCTACGGCTACGGCCTGACCTATAAGGACGACGGCGATCTGGCCCAGCTGTCCGAAGATTCGGGCGTGGCGGACGAACCGGTGGCCAATGTCGACACCTATTTCGCCGCGGGCCGCATCAAGGCGCCGTGGACGCTGAACCTGATCGACGCCGGCGGCAAGACGGCGGGCGACCACGACACCTTCTCCAGTCCGCAGGGCAGCGTCACGCAAAGCGCGGTCGATGCCGGCAAGCAGGAGGCCGGCCGCTCGCTGGTCTTCAAGGGCGCGGGCGAGGCGGCTGTCACGGGCGACGCGGTCGATATCAGCCGCCAGCAGCTTGGCAAGATGACGATCGGCATTACCTATCGCCTCGATGCGGCGCCCGGCGGGCCGGTCTTTATCGGCATGGGCAAGGACCTGGCCTCCGAGGTCCGCATCGACGTATCGAAGGCGCTGACCGCACCGGTCGGGCAGTGGGCGACGCTCAAGGTCACGCTCGACTGCTTCGGCCGGGCCGGCCTCGATACGCACGCCGTCGGCGTGCCGTTCGCGCTCAGTTCGGACAAGGCGCTGTCGATCAGCTATTCGACGATCAAGATCATGTCGGACGAGGGCGACGGCACCTGCCCGGCGAAGTGACAGCGTATAGATGTCAAGGCAATGGCCGGCGCGAAAGCGCCGGTTTTTTTGCGCAAAAACACTCACGAAGAGCAGCGGCTTCCGGACGATTGATTTTGCGGTTAAGCTATGGTTAGGTGCAGCCTAAATTGTATTACAATCTAAACGCAAAAATAGCGCCATACACGGGGAAACCATGCCTGACTTGACCCATTTGCTGCCCGCGAGCAGCTTCCTGAAGAGTCTCGACATCTGGATCGTGCTCTTCTACGCCGTCTCCATCTTCGTCCTGGCCCAGATCGTTTCGCGTCGCAAGTCGACCGAAGAGGTCTCCTCCAAGGGCTATTTCCTGGCCGGCAACACCCTGCCCTGGTGGGCCATCGGCGCGTCGCTGATCGCGGCCAATATCTCGGCCGAACAGATCATCGGCATGTCGGGCTCGGGCTACCGCATCGGCCTGGCCATCGCCTCCTACGAATGGATGGCGGCGATCACCCTGATCATCGTCGGCAAGTACTTCCTGCCGGTCTTCCTGAAGAACGGCGTCATGACGATGCCGGGCTTCCTGCAGCAGCGCTTCGGCCCCAGCGTCAAATACCTGATGGCGGTCTTCTGGCTGGCGCTCTACGTCTTCGTCAACCTGACCTCGATCCTGTGGCTGGGCGGTACGGCGGTGACGACGGTGACGGGCCTCGACCCGGTGATCGTGCTGATCGGCCTCGGCCTCTTCGCCCTGCTGTACCAGATTTCGGGCGGTCTCAAGGCCGTCGCCCTGACCGACATCGTGCAGGTCACCCTGCTGGTCCTGGGCGGCCTGGTCATTGCCGGCCTGACGCTGACCAAGATCGGCGGCGAACAGACGGTCAACGGTTTCATCAACGGCTTCAACGGCCTGTGGGCCAGGTTCCCCGAACACTTCCACATGATCCTGCCGGCGTCGAGCCCCTTCTACAAGGACCTGCCGGGCATCGCCGTCCTGGTGGGCGGCCTGTGGATCATGAACATCTCGTACTGGGGCTTCAACCAGTACATCATCCAGCGCGCCCTGGCCGCCAAGAGCACGGCCGAAGCGCAGAAGGGCATCGCCTTCGCGGCCTATCTCAAGCTGCTGATGCCGCTGATCGTCGTCGTACCGGGCATGGCGGCCCTGATCCTGTCGCCGAACCTGGCCGTGGCCGACCACGCCTATCCGGAAATGATGAAGCTGTTGCCGACCGGTCTTCTGGGCCTCGTCTTCGTGGCCCTGACCTTCGCGGTCATCTCGTCGACGGCGTCGAAGATCAACTCGATCTCGACCATCTTTACGCTCGACATCGTCGCGCCGCTCAATCCGAACCTCGACGACAAGACGCTGGTGACGATCGGCCGTATCGCCTCGGTCGTCGCCGTGGCCATCGCCATCGCGGTCGCCAAGCCGCTGCTCGGCAAGTCGGACCAGGTCTTCCAGTACATCCAGGAATATACCGGCTTCTTCACGCCGGGCATCGTTGTCATCTTCGCGCTGGGCATGTTCTGGAAGCGCTGCTCGACCGCCGGCGCCTTCGTCGCGGTCCTCAGCTCCTTCCTGCTGTCGTGCGCGGCCAAGGTGTGGCTGCCGGAAGTCCCGTTCATGAATCGCGTCGGCTGGGTGTTCCTGGCGTCGACCGCGCTGTGCGTGCTGGTGTCGTTCATCGTCCCGAACCGCCGCGAAGTCTCGACCCTGTCGCTGGAAGGCGTCAGCTTCAAGACCTCGACCGCCTTCAATATCCTGGGCGTGGGCGTCATCGTCATCCTGATCGGCCTGTACACCATCTTCTGGTAAGTCCAGGGCTCATTGAAAAAACCAAAGCGGCGGGAGCGATCCCGCCGCTTTGCATGTCTGCTGTCTTACTGTCATGATTGCCAAATTTTAACGGGCATTGCGCCAAGACTCGGGTTAAAGCATCGTTTCATTTTCAATGAAACCACGCTTTATTTTTGCTTGGTCGCGCAATTTATCCGAAAAGCGCTGCACACTTTTCGGATTGCGCTCCGCCGTTGCAAACGCAAGGAAAACGACATGCAGGTCCTGATCGTCGAGGATGACACCGAAGCCGCGCTGAATATGCAGAAGGGCCTGAAGGAGGCCGGCATCGAAGCCCGGCTGGCGGGCGACGGCCAGCAGGGGCTCGATGCCGTGAACGCGCAGCGTCCCGACGTCATCATCCTCGACCGCATGATGCCGGTGATGGACGGCGTCACCATGCTGACGCACATGCGCGGCGACGGCATAGATGTGCCGGTGCTTTTCCTGTCGGCGCTGGGGGAGCTCGAAGATCGCGTATCGGGCCTGCGCGCCGGCGCCGACGACTACCTGGTCAAGCCCTACGCCCTGCCGGAGCTGGTGGCGCGCGTTGAGGCGCTCGGCCGCCGCAAGGAAAAGGACGCCGTCGAGACGACGCTCAAGGTCGGCGACCTTGAGATGAACCTGATTTCGCGCCAGGTGAAGCGCCAGACGACCTTGATCGACCTGCAGCCGCGTGAATTCCAGCTGCTCGAATTCCTCATGCGCCACGCCGGCCAGAGCGTGACGCGCACCATGCTGCTCGAAAAGGTCTGGGCCTATCACTTCGATCCGCAGACCAATGTCATCGACGTGCACATTTCGCGCCTGCGCGCCAAGCTCGACAAGGGCTTCGACCGGCCGATGCTGCACACGGTCCGCGGCGAAGGCTATCAGCTGAAGGCGTGATGGCTGACCTTGTCCGTTCCGTCCGCAGCCGTATCGAAGACCTGGCGCGGTTCGACGTGTCCAGCGTCTTCAAGCCCAATTTTTTCCGCCAGACGCCGTTCCGCCTGACCCTGGTCTTCCTGGCCGTCTACGTCTTCGTCGCCGCGCTGGTCTTCGGCTATATCTGGCTGGCGACGGCGACCGAATCCGCCGCGTTCGGCAACGCCACGGTCGATGCGCGGCTGAAGAGCCTGCGCGAGCTCGATACCCTGCAAGGCCACGCCGCCGTCGTCGGCCGGATCTTAAGCGACGATACGGTCGAGTGGGGCTACGCCAAGGGCGCCTTCGACGCTTCGGGCCAGCTGCTGGCGCAGAATTCGCGAACCAAGTCCGAGGGCCAGTCCCTGAGCCGCGGCATGGTCCAGGCGGGACTGGAGCGCGATCCGCACGTCGGCGACGTGGCGACGATCGGCGTTACCAGCAGTTCCAAGACGGGTGAGACGCGCTTCCAGGGGCGGGTGCAGCGCCTCGACGACGACTTCTACATCTTCGTCGCCATGGACATGTCGTGGGCCGACCACGGTTTCCGGCAGGAGCTGAAGGCGGCGCTGGGCGGCGGCTTCCTGGTCGTCATCCTCGGCCTGTTCGTCGGCACCCTGATCAACCAGGAGGTCACGCGCTCGGTGGCGCGCGTCACCGCCGTCCTGGGACAGGTGCAGGAGGGCAATCTCAAGGCGCGGATTCCGGTGCGCGACTCGGGCGACGAAATCGACGACCTGTCGATCCGCATCAACGAGACGCTCGACCGCATGGAAAAGACCATGGGCAATCTCAAATA
>FTCZ01005686.1_pt1 | contig 68278 bp, 70 predicted proteins | sample 1658871 | NCBI WGS metagenome assembly FTCZ01 (sample SAMEA3914864, study PRJEB12502) | metagenome | biome: forest; material: soil | place: USA | collected 2012-03-12 | depth 0.3 m | reverse complement strand
TGATGGCGCGCCGATGATGGACATGAACATGACGCCGTTGATCGACGTCCTGCTCGTGCTCCTCATCATGTTCATCATCACCATCCCGGTCCAGACGCATGCGGTGAAGATCGACCTTCCGGTCAACACCAACAACCCGACCCCGCCGGTCGATGCGGTCAAGAACAAGATCATCATCGACAGCGCGGACACGGTTACCTGGAACGGCACGCCGATCAACGACGCGCAGCTCGAGCAGCTGCTGCAGCAGTCGCTGGCGCAACCGGTCGAGCCGGAATTGCACTTCCAGCCGAACCCTGACGCTCGCTACGAGAAGGTCGATAAGACCCTGGCGATCGTCAAGCGTTCCGGCGTGACGAAGCTGGGCTTCGTCGGCAACGAGCAATACGCCAACGACTTCTGACGCCCGACGTCGGAAGGCACTTTCAAGGGGTGGTCGCGTGAGTGGCCGCCCCTTTTGCTTGTGTGCGGCACGCACCGCGACGCGGCGGAAATGTCATAAATGAGTCATCAAACTGTTGCTTTGATGTAATTTAGATGTCACAAATTCTTCACCGAATTGAAACCGAGGCATCATGCTTGCGGTTCGGGGAAGGAGAGACAAGGAGATGCGCGCCACCTATTGCGCCCTGATTGCCGCAGGCCTGCTGGCTACGACGCCGGCAGTTGCCAAGGATCATCTGGGTTATGTCGCAATCCAGGCCGGCGATTTCGCCAGGGCCGAACGCGTGATCAACGCCGAGCGCAAGATTTTCCCCGATATGCCCGAGCTGATGCTCAACCTGGCCATGGTCTATGCGAAGACCGGCCGTGAGGCGCAGGCTCGCGATCTCTACATGAGAGTCCTCAAGGAGGACGAGGTCATGCTCGATACGCCGAGCACCAGCGTCTCGTCCTATGCCGTCGCGCGGGCGGGGCTCGCGAAGCTGACGGTCGCCAGCCGGAATTAATCCGGATCGGTGCCGTCAGAGCCGGGGCAGCGTGACACCACGCTGCCCCATATATTTGCCGGCGCGGTCGGCATAGCTCGTCTCGCACGGCTCATTTCCCTGCAGGAACAGGAACTGGCAGGCGCCTTCATTGGCGTAGATCTTGGCCGGGAGCGGCGTCGTGTTCGAGAATTCCAGCGTGACATGCCCCTCCCATTCGGGCTCGAGCGGCGTCACGTTGACGATGATCCCGCAGCGCGCATAGGTCGACTTGCCGAGGCAGATCACCAGCACGTCGCGCGGCACCCGGAAATATTCGACCGTTCGCGCCAGAGCGAAGCTGTTGGGCGGGATGATGCAGACATTGGTCTGGCGATCGACGAAGCTGTTCGCCGCGAAATCCTTGGGATCGACCGTCGCCGAATCGACATTGGTGAAGATCTTGAACTCGTCGGCGACGCGCGCGTCATAGCCATAGGAGGACAGGCCGTAGCTAATGCAGCCCTCGCGCCGCTGCGCCTCGACGAACGGCTCGATCATGCCGTGCACGAGCGCCTGCTCGCGAATCCAGCGGTCGGAAAGGATCGCCATCGTCTACTCCCTGTTCGCCGGGCAGCTTTCGCGGCATTGGCACGACGGGGCAAGGGGGCGATGGCAAAGGCCTGTTGATATCGAAGGAGATGACGGATGCGGATCGACCCCTCACGTGCGATCGGCGGTTATGCGGCGGTGATGACGCTGGCGGCGGCCTGGCTGGCCCTGGCCGGCGTGGCGCCGGCTGCGACCAAGTTCGACACGATCGAGGTCCAGCGGATCAACATCCGCGAGCCCGACGGCACGCTGCGCCTCGCCATCTCCAACCACGCGCTGATCCCGGGCATCATCATCGGCGGCAGGGAATATCCGCATCCCAACCGGCCCGAGGCGGGGATGATCTTCTACAATGACCAGGGCGACGAGAATGGCGGGCTGGTGTTCGATGGCGGCCTCAAGGGCGGCAAGCCGACCAATGGCGGCAGCTTCACCTTCGATCGCTATCGCCAGGACCAGACGCTGCAGCTGATCAGCACCGAGGATGGCAAGGATCGGCGCGTCGGCCTGACGGTCAATGACCGGCCCGATGCGCCGATGGACATCGCGGCCGGCTTGCGCCTGCGGACAATGAAGGCGGGACCCGATCGCGACGCGTTGATTGCCAGCGCCGGGCTGGGCAATGCGCGGCGGGCGTGGCTCGGGCGGTCCGAGGACGGCAAGGTCGCGTTGGTGCTGAGCGATCCCGCCGGCCGGCCGCGGCTCACCCTTGGGGTCGGCAAGGACGGCGCGCCGAGCATCGAATTGCGCGACGCCGCGGGCAAGGTGACGCGGACGCTGCGTTAGGGGAGCGCGGTCAGGCGCGGGCCTCCAGCACCATGTTGGTATCGGTGGCGGCGGCGCGGCGCACGCTGGCGAACCCGGCCTCGCGCAACACGTCGCTCAGCCTCTGCTCGCCGGCCTGCGCGCCGAGCGCGAGCCCGACTTCCTGCGCTTTCGACGCCGGCACGCAGGCGACGGTCGAGACGCCGTAGAAGATCTGTCCGATCAGATGGAGATTGTCGGCCAGACTGTCGCCGGCCAGCGGTTCGACCAGCATCAACGTGCCGCCGGGCTTGAGCGCGTCGCGGATATGCGCGGCGGCGCCGACCGGATCGCCCATGTCGTGCAGCGCGTCGAAAATGCAGGCGAGATCGAAATCGCGTCCCGGAAAGCCCTTGGCGGTCGCCACCTCGAACCGGACATTGCCGATCCCGGCGTCGCGCGCCTTGGCCTCGGCGGCCGCGATCGAGGGTGCGTGGAAGTCATAGCCGACAAAGGTCGAGCGCGGGAACGCCTGCGCCATCAGCACGGTCGAGGATCCATGGCCGCAGCCGATATCGGCGACGGTCGCGCCGGCGGCCAGCTTGTCGGTCACGCCGTCGAGCGAGGGCAGCCAGCTGTCGACCAGATTGACCGCATAGCCGGGACGGAAGAACCGGTCGGTGCCGCGGAAGCAGCACGGCGATCGCTCACCCCAGGCCAGACCGCGCCCCTCGCGGATCGCCGCGGTCGATTTCGCCTCATCGTCATAAGTGGACTTGAGCGCCTCGATGAACCCCTGGAGGCAACGCGGATCGCCGTCGCTGGCGAAGATCAGCTCGGCTTCGGGCGACAGGATGAACCGCTCGCCGTCATAATCGACATAGCCGGCCGCCGCGTTGGCGCTCAGCCATTCGCGGACATAACGTTCCTCGATGCCAGCGCCCGCGGCCACTTCATCGCTGGTCGCCGGCGAGGTTTTGGCCAGCGCGGCGTAGAGGCCAAGCCGGTCGCCCATATAGGCGATCAGCAGCGACACCGCGCCGCCGATATGCGTCAGTGTCTTGCCGAAAAGCGCTTCGAATTTCGCCTGGTCGATCGCCTGCGTCGCCATGGTCCGACTCCCTGCATTGCGATGCCGGAATGATACCAGATCGGACGCAATGGTTGAAGGGAGGGGGGGCTGGCGGCGCGGAACTATACCTTCCGTTTGCTCGACACGAACGGAAGGGGGGCGCAAGGGATAGTTCAGACGATCCCCAGATTGGCCGGGCCGAAGGCGTGGGGAAGGAGCTCGGACAAGGTGTATTCCGTGATCGGTCCGCCGGTCAGCCCCGAGCAATAGACCGCAAGGTCGCGCTTGCCCGCCTGCGCCGCCTCGTTGAGCACCTGGCGGCAGCGGCCGCAGGGCAGGATCGGTTCCACACCCTGCTTGCCGGTCATGCCGCCGACAATGCCGACCGCGACGACCTCGCGCATCCGGCCGTCGGCGCTTGCCTTTGCCACCGCCACCGTCTCGGCGCAGAGCGACAGGCCGTAGCTCGAATTCTCGACATTGGCGCCGGTGATCAGGCTGCCGTCGCTCATCAGCAAGGCGGCACCGACCGAGAAGTTGGAATAAGGCGCCCAGGCGTTCGCCGCCGCCTCGCGTGCTGCCGCGATCAGGGCCGCGGCATCATTCGCTTCGTTGTTGCCAGTCATGGCTTTTCTATAAGCGGCGGCCGATGGCAGGTCCATCGGATCGCGGCCTATCATGAAGCCGGGCAGGAAGAGTGCGCGTTAAGCAGCTGGAATAAAACGAAAAATCATGGATCTTGATGCAGGTCTATTGTAATCCGAAAATCCGCGCGACGGGTCGCTAGCGTGCGACGACATCCCAGTTTACCGGCCCGTCGATACCGTCGATGCGCCGCATGTCGCTCGCGCGCCACATCCGCCAGGGTCGCGCCGCATAATCTGGCGGGAAGAAATTCTGTGCGCTCCACACCGGGCGATCGAGCGCCGCGGTGACCTGGTAGTTCGCCTCGAACCGTTTCGACACGAGCAGCAGGACCGGGCGCTGCGTATGCTGTTCGACCATCACGACGAAGCGGCGCAATTCCTCCAGCACGACCTCGCGCCCGGGCCGGTCGTTGCAGCCGTCGATGAAGTCGATCTCGACCGCGGGCGGCAGCGCGTCGTCGGCCACCGGTACCGTCGTGTTGAAATTATTGGCCTGGTCGGCGGCGAGCCGGCACAGCGACCAGGCATGGATCGCGCCGCGCCGCATTCCGGTATCGGCGACGCCTTTCCAGTTCGCTTCGAACTGCGCGTCGCGATCGCCGCCCTTGGTCGCGCGGAGATAGGCGAAGTCGGCGCCGGCGGCCTTGACCGCGGTCCAGTCGACCAGGCCGTTGGCCTCGGAAACGTCGAGTCCCTGAAACTGATAGTCGCTCACCGACGGGCGCCAGTCGCGCGCGAACAGCCACAAGGATGCCGCCAGCGCCAGCGCTGCGATCAGCAGCCCGGCGGGAAGCCACAACCGCCGCATCGCGCGTCGCTCAACCACGAATGTGCAGGACGCAGATCAGCGTGAACAGCCGCCGCGCGGTTGGGAAATCGACTTCTATCTTGCCCCCCAGTCGTTCCTTGAGAAGCTCCGCTGCATCGTTGTGGATGCCGCGACGCGCCATGTCCACCGTTTCGATCTGTGCTGCGGTGGCATGGCGGATCGCGTCGTAATAGCTGTCGCAGATCGCGAAATAGTCCTTGATCGGGCGCCTGAGCGTGCCGAGCGACAGGATCAACGTCTCGAGCGGCGTGCCGTCCTCGCGGGCGAGCGCGAGCACCAGCCGGCCTTCCTCGACGCCGAGGTCGAGCAGGTAAGGCCCGGCATAATCGTCGGGATAATCGCGGACCGGACGGAAACTGTTTTCCTCGAGCAGGTCGAAGATCGCGATGCGGCGTTCCTGCTCGACATCGGCATTGCGCCACATGATCGTGCGCTCGTCGAGCTTGACGTCCTTGATGCGATGGTCGGCCACATTCGGCGCTTATCCCCATCCAAAGCGTTTATCCACATTGAGCCGCGGGGGGAGGGGCGTAGAAGGGCGAAATGGCGACAGCGATTCACACCATGCCGGGGGCCGAGGCTCCCGTGCTTCCCCAGAATGTGGAGGCGGAAGCCGCATTGCTCGGCGCGATGATGATCGACAATCGCATCGCCGAGGAAATCGACAAGCTGACGCCCGATCATTTCTTCGAGCCGCTCCACGGGCGCATCTTCGCCGCGATCAAGAAGATGGCCGATGCGCAGATGCCGGCGACGCCGGTGACGCTCCGCCCGATGTTCGAAGCCGATCCGGCGATGAAGGAACTGGGGGGGCCGGGTTATCTCGCGCGGCTGACCGGCTCGGGTGCCGGGCTGATCGGCGCGCGGCAATTCGCGCAGCAGATCTACGACCTCGCCTTGCTCAGGACGTTGGTGGGCGTCGGCCGCGAGCTGGTCGACAAGGCGATGGACACCTCGCAGGAAGTCAATCCGCGCGCGCAGATCGAGGCGGCCGAGGAAGAGCTGTTCAAGGTCGCGGCCGATGGCGGCAACGAATCGTCGATCAAGACCTTCGCCCAGGCATCGACCCTGGCGGTGCAGATGGCCGATCGTGCGCTCAATTCGGGTGGCGGCGTATCCGGGGTTACGACCGGGCTCAGCACGGTCAACGCCAAGATGGGCGGGTTCCACCGCTCCGACCTCATCATCCTCGCCGGGCGTCCCGGCATGGGCAAGACCTCGCTTGCCACCAACATCGCGTTCAACGCGGCGCAGCGTTACATGCGCGACGAGCAGGACGGGATCGATCCAAAGCAGCGGATCGGCGCCAAGGTGGCGTTCTTCAGCCTCGAAATGTCCGCCGACCAGCTGGCGACGCGCGTGCTTGCCGAACAGTCGCGCATTTCGAGCCAGGATCTGCGCATGGGCAAGATCAGCCAGTCGGACATGGACCGGCTGGTGGTGACCGCGGGGGAATTGCAGACCCTGCCGTTCGTGATCGACGATACTGCGGGCCTGACGATCGGCCAGCTGCACACGCGGATGCGCCGCCTGCAGCGGCGGCATGGCGAAAACGGCATTGGCATGGTCGTGGTCGACTATCTCCAGTTGTTGTCGGGCAGCGGCTCGCGCGCCAGTGACAATCGCGTGCAGGAGATTTCGGAAATCAGCCGCGGGCTGAAGACGCTGGCCAAGGATCTCAACGTCCCGGTGCTCGCGCTGTCCCAGCTCAGCCGTCAGGTCGAAAGCCGCGAGGACAAGCGCCCCCAGCTCAGCGATCTTCGCGAATCGGGCTCGATCGAGCAGGACGCCGACGTCGTGCTGTTCGTCTATCGCGAGGATTATTACATCGCGGCGAAGGAGCCGAAGAAGCCGGTCGATGGCGACGACGCCAAGATATTCGAGGATTATGCCAAATGGGGCCAGGACATGGAGCGGGTCCATGGACTGGCCGAGCTGATCGTCGCCAAGCAGCGCCACGGATCGACCGGCAAGGTGATCCTGAGGTTCGAGCCGCAATATACGTTGTTCAGCGACTATGACGGTGACTATTCGAGCCCGGATTACGAATAGAATCCGTCATCCCCACTTCGTCACCCCGGCTCAAGGCCGGGGTGACGATGGGCTGAAGCCTAGAAAACCGGTTCCTCGCCCGGCTTCTCGGGCACGTGGATTCCGCACTCGGTCTTCTCCCACCCGCGCCAGCGGCCGGCGCGGGGATCCTCGCCTGGCAGCACTTTGGACGTACAGGGCTGGCAGCCGATCGAGGGATAGCCATCGGCCTCCAGCGGGTGCCGCGGCAGGTCATATTCCTCGAAATAGGCGTCGAGATCGGCCTTCACCCAGTCGCCGAGCGGATTGACCTTCAGCCGCCCGTCCTCGATCTCGAACCGTGCGATATTCTGCCGGGTCTGCGACTGGAACGCCTTGCGCCCCGAAATCCAGCTATCGAGGCCTGCCTTGGCGCGGCGCAGCGGCTCGACCTTGCGGATCTCGCAGCAGCCGTCGGGGTCGTACGACCAGCGCAGTTCCTGCGCGTCCTTCGCCGCCAGTACCACCGGGTCTGGCTTGACCGTGCGGCTGTCGCCGAGCCCGAACGCGGTGAGCAGCGTGTCGCGATAGGCGAGCGTCTCGGGAAACATGCGCAGCGTATCGACGAACACCACCGGCGTCGCCGGATCGGCGCGCGCGACGAGGTGGAGCAATACCGCACTCTCGGTGCCGAACGACGATACCACCGCGGTGTGGCCTAGAATGCCCTCGGCGAACAATGTCCTGAGCATCGCCAGCGTGTCGACGCCGGCGAAGCGCGCGTTGAGGCGGTCGGCATCGGCCTGGGTAAAGGCCGGGCCGGTGTCGATCATGTCGATCTTGCGCAACGCTTCACCCATGACGGAGCTTCCACACGGGAACCGCATGGTCGGCCGCGGTCTGGTAGCGATAATCGTAGCGGTTGAGGCTCGCCTCGAGCACCGCGAGGTCGATCGGCTGGTTGGGCGCGAAACCGTCGAATCCGCAGCGGCGCATGTGATCGATCTGGTCGACCAGCACGTCGCCGGTCGCGCGCAATTCGCCCGTGTACCCCGCCTCGCGCAGGATCTGCGCCGACGAATAGCCGCGACCGTCGCGGAAGCGCGGGAAGTCGATCTCGATCAGTGAGATATGGTCGAGATGCGGAAGCAATGCGCGTGCATCCTCACCCGCCTCGAGCCGCACCGCCGACGAGTTTGCCTGGTCGAGGAACGCATCGAGCGTGACGGCGGGCTCCTCGGCCGGTTCGTCGTCGCGGAAGCGGAGATCGGCGGGGACCGTAATATGGGAATCAGCCATAGATCGCTTCCTTGAACGGGTCGAAACCGACGCGGCGATAGGTATCGAGGAAGCGTTCGCCATCCTCGCGCAACGCTAGGTATTTGTCGGTCACGCGCTCGACCGCGTCGACGATGCCGTCCTCGTTGAAGCCGGGGCCGGTGATCTTGCCGAGGCTGGCATCCTCCGCGCCCGATCCGCCGAGCAGCAACTGGTAATTCTCGGTGCCTTTCTTATCGACCCCCAGGATGCCGATATGCCCGGCATGGTGGTGGCCGCAGGCGTTGATGCAGCCCGAGATCTTGAGCTTCAATTCGCCCAGTTCGCGCTGGCGGCCGAGATCGGCGAAGCGCGTCGCGATCTTCTGCGCGACCGGGATCGAGCGCGCATTGGCCAGGCTGCAATAATCGAGCCCCGGGCAGGCGATGATATCGCTGATCAGGTCGAGATTGGCGGTGGCGAGGCCGTTCGCGTCGAGCACTTGCCACAGCGCATAGAGGTCGCTCTTGCGGACATGCGGCAGGACGATGTTCTGCGCGTGCGTCACGCGCAATTCGTCGAAACTGTACTTCTCGCCGAGATCGGCCATCAGCTCGATCTGCTCGGCGGTGGCGTCGCCGGGAATGCCGCCGATCGGCTTCAGGCTGATGTTGACGATGGCATAGCCCGGCGCCTTGTGCGCCTTGACGTTCTGGTCGACCCAGAGCGCGAAATCGGGGTCGCTGCGGTCGATCTCGTCGGAAAGACCGGTTTCCCACGCGGGCGGCTCGAAATAGGCGGCGATGCGGTCGAATTCCTCGCGCGGCACGTTCGAGCCGTTGGTGAGGACATGCTGCCACTCGGCCTCGACCTGGCGGGTGAATTCCTCCTGGCCAAGGTCGTGGACCAGGATCTTGATCCGCTGCTTGTGGATATTGTCGCGGCGGCCGTTGCGGTTCCAGACGCGCAACGCCGCTTCGATATAGCTGAACAGGTCGTCGGCGGGCAGGAACGGGCGGATCAGCGGGGCGACGAACGGGGTACGCCCCATGCCGCCGCCGATATAGACTTCGAAGCCCAGCTCGCCGGCATCGTTCCTGACCAGCTTGAGCCCGATATCGTGCAGCCGGATCGCGGCGCGGTCTTCTTCGGCCGCGGTCACCGCGATCTTGAACTTGCGCGGCAGATAGCTGAATTCGGGGTGGAAGGTCGTCGCCTGGCGGATCAGTTCGGCCCAGGGGCGCGGATCGCAGACCTCGTCCGCCGCGGCGCCGGCATATTGGTCTGACGACAGGTTGCGGATGCTCTCGCCCGAGGTCTGGATCGCGTGCATCTCGACCGAGGCGAGGTTGGCGAGGATGTCGCCCGCTTCCTCGAGCTTGATCCAGTTATACTGCAGGTTCTGCCGCGTGGTGAAATGGCCGTAGCCGCGGTCGTACTTGCGCGCGATGTGCCCCAGCATCCGCATCTGGCGGCCGTCGAGCGTGCCATAGGGGATGGCGACGCGCAGCATGTACGCGTGGAGCTGGAGGTAGAGCCCGTTCTTGAGCCGCAGCGGCTTGAACTGGTCGTCGGTCAGCTGCCCGGCAAGCCGGCGGCGCGCCTGGTCGCGGAATTCCTCGACGCGGGCGTCGACGATCGACTGGTCGTATTTGTCGTAGCGGTACATCAGATCACCCAGCTGCCGGCATTGGGATCGCTCGGTTTGAGCGTGAGGTCGGGGCGCACGGTCGGGCCGAGCGCGCGGATGCGGTCCTTGATATGCGCCGGGCGCGGGCCATCGGGCGTCTCGGTCGCGTCGATGATCGTGCCGCCATTGACGCGGCACGCGCCATCTTCGGCATGGAGGATCGCTTCGCCCTTGTCGCCGACGTCGACCGCGTCCTCGATATGGCGCGACCAGCCGCTGCCGGTCCACCAGATCACGTCGCCCGTCGGCAGGTCGTTGCCGGTCAGGATCTTCATGCCGCAGCCTCCGCCATTTTCGCCCAGCGCGCGAGCTTGTCCTCGGCGTCCGACAATTCGACCACCTCGCCGACGACGATGATCGCCGGGCTCTGCACTTGCTCGCGCTCGACCATCGGGCCGAGATCGGCGAGCAGGGTCTTCATCGCGCGATGTCCTTCGAGCGTGCCCTTTTCGAGCACCGCGACCGGCATGTCGGGGGCGACGCCATCGGCCATCAACTTGTCGGCGATGTCGGGGCAGGTCGCGACGCCCATATAGATGACCAGGGTGCGGCCCTTGCCGGCCAGGCCCGACCAGTCCTGCTCGGCCAGGCCCTTGCACTGGCCGGCGACGAAGCTGACCGCCGAGCTGTGGTCACGGTGCGTCAGCGGCAGCATCGCTTCCGCCGCGCAGCCGAGCGCCGCCGAGACGCCGGGAATCACCTCGACCCTCAGGCCCGCCGCACGGACCGCCTCGACCTCTTCGCCGCCGCGGCCGAAGATGAAGGGGTCGCCGCCTTTCAGTCGGACCACGATCGAGCCAGCCTTCACATGCGCGACGATCAAGGCGTTGATCGCTTCCTGCGGCAAGGTGTGGCGATCGCGGCGCTTGGCGACCGAGATACGGTGCGCTTCCGCCGGGGCCAAATCGAGCACGCGCGGGTCGATCAGCCCGTCATGCACGACGACGTCGGCGCTCCTCAGCGCCTCCACCGCGCGGACCGTGAGGAGGCCGGGGTCGCCGGGACCGGCACCGACCAGGATGACGCGCCCACGCGCCTGCGGATCGAGAAGTGTCGCCATGATGCGGCGCAGATGGGCCGGGGCGCCCGAACGGGCAACCGATGGATGCTTGGGTGCGGCCTAGAGTTTGTTTCAGCGAGGCTGAAACGGTTGCGGCACCAACCCTCTCAGGCGGCGCGCTCGTCATCGAGCTCGCGGGCCCGGCGCATCAACCGGATTGCCTCATCGATCAACTCGGCGGCAAAAGCGGGATCGCGCTGCCCTACCGCGATGGTCAGGCAATTGCCGGCTTCGGTGCGGAGGCGGACGGCACGGGGAGTGGATAGGCGAGCGGTACGATTGGTCACAGCGCCCGCGAAAATGCGCCAGAAACCACCGGGTTCCGCGGCTCGTCGCACGGCAATCAAATGATACAGATGTTGTCCGGATGAAGCCTGCATGCCTTGCGACGAACCGGCCGGGCCACATTGCCGTGTGCCCGGCCGGTTTCGCCCCCCGCCGCGTTCAGCCGGTCGGCGCGACCAGGCTGATGACGATCTTGTTCCACGGATAATCGGGCCAGGCGGCGGTGCAGGAAAGATGGGCCGTCTGGTTGAGCAATTGCCGCTCATTGCTCAGGTCGAGCTGCATCCTGTCTTCCGGGGCATAGGGATCCTGGAAATGCATCCGCGCGGCGATGAAGGGGATGCCGTTCGAATCGTGGTCGAACGTATAGAGCAGGCTCAGGATCTGGTCGCCCTTGTCGCTGCCTTCTGCGCGCTGATGGACGAACCCGCCCAGATTCTGCTCGCCGCCGCCCGGCAAGGCTAGCTTGGTGAAGCTGGTATTGACGTTGTTGAACGCACCATCGAGTGCATAGCTTACCTGGATTTCGCCATAGCCGCTGGCGATCCGGTCGAGCTGCGATTTGAGGCTCGACGCGATGATGAAGTCTCCAGTGCCGCTATTGGCGAAGTCGCTGACTTGCGCGACGGTCAGCCCGGCGATCGTATTGCATGCCTGATCCGCCTGGTTGCCGATCTGGGTCAGCAATGCCCCGTAAGCCGGGATGATCGCCGGCGAATTCTGCAGGCTGGCGGCGGTGCCGGCGGCGTAGCTCAACGCGGAATATTCCAGCGAGAGCCTGGTCAACCCATGCTCTACGTTGGTCAGGCCGATCGCGCTGACATTACCGTTGAGCGCGTTGGCGATGTCGGCGAATTCGTCCCAGCTTACGCAGATCAGCGCGACCGGCGCGCCGTGGACGCCGGGCAATGGTCCGTTGGCGCTGGGCGAGAAGGTCCGGATCGCATCCTGCATCCCCTGGACGTCGAGACCGGTGAACGAAATCGGTGTGGAGCCGACCACGAAGGTGTTCTGCGAAGACGAATAATGGACGCCGCTCTGCTGCAAATCCTGCTCGAACGTGTCGGACACCGATCCGTGCATGCCGAAGCTCGACACCGATCCGCTGATCGAGGCGGAGAGCTTTTCCTTGTCGCTGACCGATGAGGTGTCGATCCGCGAATAGCCCGAGAAGGAGCCGCCATAAGCGATGCCGACGATGCAATGCGTGCCGTATTTGGCCAGGAAGGCGTCGACGCCCTGGCTTCTGAGCACGTCGAGCGCGTCGGGCGCGATGTGTGCCTTCGTCCAGTCCACCATCCGGTCCTGGGTGCGAACGATGCGGGTCCAGGTCAGCGTGATCGAGGTGTCGCTATTGGCCTGCTCGCGCAGGTAGGACACCGATGCCGATCCCGACCAGCTGACGCCCGATGCGCTCAGGTCGGCGACATCGCTCATCAGCCGCGAATAGCTCGAACTGTCCTGCACGATCAGCGTCGTCATCTGGTCGCCGCTGTTCGAGGGTTCCGAGGCCTCTGGGTCGGGAAGTCCCTGCACGCAGCTGACGGCCAGGCGCTGGCCGGTCAGCTGATTGACGCCATGGCCGAGCAGCGCGCCCTCGGGCGCCTCGATCGGCGCAACCATAATCATCGTCATAACGCACCCCTCCAAAGTTATACGAAAATGATGGGCGCGTCTTATCGCAGGCCGGCCGGGGCGTATGTCCCTACAAATAGTGACGAAGCGTAATGACGCCACGGAAAAGGTCGGAATCAGTCAGCGCACCTGGCGCGACGCTCGCCAATTCCAGGGTGGGGTTGTTATTGGATCGGTACGCCGGACGAGCTGTCGATGTCCGGCGGAAGAGGGCCGGCCGGAACCCCGGCATCGACAGGATCGGCCGAAGCCGATGGCTGGCGGATCGGCAGGAACAGCGTGAACCGCGTCCCCTTGGGCCCCGATTGCATCTCGACGCGTCCGCCGATCGCGGTGGCGCGGTGCGCCTGGTTGTGCAGGCCGCGGCCACGGCCCGCCTGGGCGAGATCGAAGCCCCGGCCATTGTCGGTGACGTCGATCATCACCTCGTCCGCCGCAACGCGCGTCGCGACCCTGATCTCGCTGGCGCCGGCGTGCTTGATGACGTTGGCAAAGGCTTCCTGCAGGATGCGCAGGATGTGCAGCGAGTGGCGCTGGTCGAGCCAGGCCAGCGGCGGCGCCTCGGTGACTTCCCAGCGCAGGCGGATATTGGTCGTCTCGAGCCGCGGTTGCAGGCGGAAGCGCAACGTGCCGAGCAGCAGCAGCAGGTCGGTCTCGACCGGCTCCATCGAATCGATCGTGAGCTTGACGTCGTCGATACAGCTCTTGAGCAATTCGGCGATGGCATGGTCGTCGATCTTGCCATGCTCGACCACCCGCAAGGCAGTGATCAGCGACGAGCCGAGCCCGTCATGCATGTCCTGCATCAGCCGCTGGCGCTCCTGGTGGAGCAGGTCGCGGCGTTCGATCTCGCGGCGCTGCTGGTGGCTCGCGAGCAGTTCGGCCTCGCGCTCGGCGAGCCGTTCGGCGAGGACGATATTGGCGCGTTCCACTTCGCTCACCGCCTGGGTGTAACGGCTGAGGATGATGTGGCAGAAGGCGATCGTCATCGCGATTTCCGCATAAACCGACAGGAACAGATTCTCGATGTTGACGAGATTGTTCTGGAGCAGCCAGTCATAGCCGCCGAGCAAGGCGGCGAGTTGACCCCAGACCGCGAGCGCACACCCTTCGAGCGACCGCGCTCGCCAGCTCCAGTACAGCCCGCTCAGGCAGACGATGTTCCCGATCACGAACATCACCGGGTACATGACCGGGGCAATGATCGTCGCGTCCGGCGACGTCCCCAGCACCGGCAAGGTGGCGATTGTGAAAAACGCGGTGACCGCGGCCACTGTCCAGGTCAGCACGGGCTGGCGGTGGAGGTGGATCTTGACCAGGAACAGATGGAGGTTCGCGATGATCCACATCATCGAATTGACGGTCAGCCAGCCGAACCACGCATCCGAAATCGGCAGCCGGTCCATCCCCATATAGTGGTGCATGCTGCGCACGAACGTGGCGACGGTCATGGTGAAGAAGAGCAGGTAGAGCGTCTCGCGCCGCCGCCCGAACCAGATGAACAGCGCGAAGACCCCGCAGGCGAGGAACGTCGTGCTGCCGATATAGGGCAATTGGGCCTGGAAGAAGTCTCGCACCAGATAGGCCGGGCCGACCTGGGCATAGCTGCCGATCCACAGGCTCGACAGGGCGCCGCCAATGCCCCGGACGTGGCGCAATCGGATTACGATATCGTGCGGCGGCTTGGCGTCCGCCGTGTCGTCGAACGCGATCCAAAGCGGCTCGTTCGACCCGTTCCACTGCAGATTGGCGTGCGACTGATAGTGGAGCGCGCCATCGACATAGATCGCGATCTCGCCATCGGTCTTCCAGCGCGGAACGTAGAGATAGGTCTCGTCCGAAGGCCTGGCGTTGGCGGGCAGGCGTAAATGATACCAGGTGGTCTGGGTGGGCGTGATCGCCAGGTCGACGGCTTGCATGGGCAGGAGCTTGGGGTGCGGTGCGTAGGGAAGGCGGACGCGCTCCCAGCTTCCGGCGATTGCGCCCGGGTCGACCGTACGCGGCGGTCGTGCATAGCCGTCGGTATTCTGGATCAGGATATCCGCGTCAGTGAGGTGGATTCCGCTCGGCTGGCTGACCGCGAAGATGATGATCAGGCCGGCGACGACCGCCAGCACGACCAGCACGTAGTTACGAAAATCCTTAAAGAATTCCATGGCTTCTGGCTTCGAAGATCGCCTCGGCCTTCGATCTGACCTCGAGCTTCTGGTAGATCCGCCGCACGAAGGTCATGACCGTGTTGCGCGACACCGCCATCAACTCGGCGATCTCGTCATAGCTGAAACCCTTGGTGATGAGCTGGAGCGTTTCGCGCTCGCGCGGCGACAAGGGCACGGCCAATGGCTCTGGAGCTTCGGGTTGTGGCTCGTGTGGCCGGAAGCGGAGCAGAATCTGGCGCGCGATGCGCGGGCTGATCGGGCTGCCGCCCGAATGGAGGCAGCGTATTTCCTCGGCCATCGTCCCGGCCGAACTGTCCTTGAGCAGATAGCCCGTTGCCCCCGCCTCGATCGAGGGGATGACGTGGCGTTCGTCGGCAAAGGTGGTGCTGACCATGATCCCGCAATTCGGCCAGGCGACGTGCGCGGCGCGGATCACGTCGATCCCCGATCCGTCGGGCAGGCCGAGGTCGACGACGAGGATATCGAGCGGCTCGCGCTCCAGCAATCTGGTGGCCTGGGCGACATTGTGCGCGGTCCCCGCGAGGACCATGTCGCCGGCCGCGCTGACGGCAGCGGCAAAGCTGTCCTGGAACGAGAGATCGTCTTCGACGAGCGCGACGCGCAGAATGGCCGAGCCGTTGGTCGCTGTCATCAGCCGATCCGTTTCCCCCGAGGGTCGATGCCCTTTTCGAGCCTTCTATCACACCCGGTTACTACGTCGCGTCGCTATTTCTAGCGATATGGGAACCCTCCTTGCGCGCGTAAAAGATCCGCAGACGGGGCGTCGGACGCCTCGCGTTTGCGAGGATGGCTGTTTCGCCACCGCGGGGATGGCGAGATCCTGGCCATGGGGAAGCGGGCGCGACACGGTCATCCGGCGCGAATCTGGCGAGCCTCCTCTCGCACGATTCGCGGCAGCGCGCGTTTCCACGCCCCGTCGTCACACGATTCGGCGCGCTCCGACCCTGCCCAGGATGACGTCAGCCCGTTCGGCGACGCTGACCATTGGAAGCACAACCACATCATAGGCAAGCGCCGGATAGGCGACAGCAAGCCGATCATATTCGGCGATCGCGGCGTCGATACCGTGGCGCCGCTCGGTGTCCGAGGCGAACAGGTCGGGCCAGGGCGGGGCGAGGAACACCTGCGGGGCGTAGCGATAAAGCGGGTCGAGACCGTTCAGCACGGGTTCGCCATCGAGATGCTCCAGCGCGACGGCGGCATCGATCAGTCCGCGATCGAAGAAGACTGGCCCGGACAGTGCATGCGCTGCATCGAAATCGGCCTTTGCCATGTCCGTGATGCGCCGGGCGAACGCGACCGCGTCGAGCCAGGGAAGCGCATCGCCACCGGAGGCGAGCTCTTCGCGAACCACGCGGCGGCCGGGTTCCTCGATGGTCGCGAAGCCGCGCCGTCCGAGTTCGGCGAGCAGCGTCGATTTCCCGCCACCCGAGCAGCCGGAAATCACGAAGAAGCGGTCCATCGCTCAGATCGCTGCGAGGAAGTCGCGCGCGGCCGCCAGTTCTTCGAATACGGGGCGGACATAAGGCGACTCGATCTCGACAAAGGCGTGCTGAACGCCGGCCTTGCGCGCCGCGGCGACAACATCGCGCCAGTCGACCGTTCCGGTCCCGGCCACCGCCGGTCCGCGGGCGCCGTCGGGACGCCGCACCATGTCCTTGACGTGCACCAGGCGGACGCGATCGGCGTGCCGCGCGATGAACGCGGCGGGATCGATCCCCGCAACCGCCGCCCAGCCGATATCGAGTTCGAGCGACACATGCTTCGGATCGGTCGCGCCGAGCAGGATATCGATGCCGCGCTGATCGCCCTTGGGTGCGAATTCGGCGATGTGATTGTGCCAGGCGAAGCCGATTCCGGCGCGGGCTGCCGCTTCGCCGGTGCGCTCGACAATGTCGCCGTTGCGGCGCCAGTCGTCGATCGTCATCGCCTCGGCCATGGCGGCGTTCCAGTCGAGCCCGGGCTTGAGTGGTGCCGTCGGCTGGGGCGAGGCACAGACCAGCCATGTGCATCCCGCGTCGCGCGCCTGACCGATCGCCGCCGGGACGTCCTTCGCGAGTTCGCCCATCGATGTGTGGGCGCTGACGCAGGTCAGGCCCGCCGTCGCGGCGGCCCTTGCGAACGCGTCAGGCTTGAGGCCGTACCAGCCGGCGGTTTCCGCATGCCTGTATCCAAGCGACGCCAGCCGCGCGAAGGTGCCGGGCAGGTCCTTGCCCAGCTCGGCGGCGACCGACCATAATTGCAGCCCGAGCGGCCAGGAATAGGCCTTGCCCCGCATCGCCAGCGCCGGCGCCGCCGCGGCGACGAGGCCGGTGGCCAGCATCGCGCGCCGCGAGATCATTCCTCGCGCAATCCCATGCCGATCGACGCGCGGGCATGGTCGGCTTCGTTCGACACCACCGGATAGGCGCAATAGTCGGCGGCGTAATAGGCGCTCGGCCGGTGATTGCCGCTCCACCCGATGCCGCCGAACGGCGCGGACGAGCTGGCGCCGTTGGTCGGGCGGTTCCAGTTGACGATGCCGGCGCGGGCATTGGCCCAGAACCGGTTGTAGAGGTCGGGATTCTGGCTGATCAGGCTTGCCGACAGGCCGTAACGGGTGTTGTTGGCCTCGGCGACCGCCTCGTCGAAGCTGGTCGCGCGGACGATCTGCAGGATCGGGCCGAACAATTCGATATCCGGCCGGTCGGCCATCGCGGTGACATCGAGAATGCCCGGCGTCAGGAACGGCTTGTCGGCGACGAGCCGCTCCATGTGCCGGAGCGGGCGGCCGCCGCGCATCATCAGCTCGAGGAAGCTCTCGGTCAGCAAATCGGCGGTCTCGTTGTCGATCACCGGGCCCATGAACGGTTGCGGGTCATCGTGCGGGGCGCCGACGATCAGGCGGTCAACCAGCTTGAGCAATTCCTTGGTCAGCGGTTCGTACAGCACTTCGTCGACGATCAGCCGCCGCGCCGCCGAGCAACGCTGGCCCGCGGTGGTGAAGGCCGATTGCACGATCAGCACCGCGGCCGAGCGCAAATCGGGGCTGTCCCACACCAGGATCGGGTTGTTGCCGCCCATTTCGAGCGCGAGGATCTTCTCGGGACGATCGGCGAACTGGCGGTTGAGGGCGATCCCGGTGCGCGCCGACCCGGTGAACAGCAGCCCGTCGATGCCGGGATGGCCGGCGAGCGCCTTGCCCTCGGCCGGCCCGCCGACCAGGAGCCGCGCGCAGCCTTCGGGCACGCCCGCTTCGTGCAGGCACTCGATCAGGAACGCGCCCGTCGCCGGGGTCTTCTCGGATGGTTTGAAGATGATTGCATTGCCCGCGATCAATGCGGGGACGATGTGCCCATTGGGCAGATGCGCGGGGAAATTATACGGCCCCAGTACCGCGAGTACGCCGTGCGGCTTGTGCCTGAGTGCCATGCGGCTGCCTTCCGGCGCGCCGAGCTGGCGCTGGCTGGTGCGCTCGGCAAAGGCATTGGCCGAGATGTCGACCTTGGCAATGACCGAATCGACTTCGGTCTTGGCTTCCCACAGCGGCTTGCCGGTCTCGCGTGCGATCAGGTCGGTAAAGGCCTCGGTCCGCGCGCGGACGACATTGGCGTAACGCCGCAGCGTCTCGATGCGATAGGTGACGGGCTGCGCCGCCCAGCCGGCCCAGGCCGCGCGTGCCGCCGCGACCTCGGCATCGGCATCGCCGATCGCGCCGCGCCACAATTCGGCGCCGGTCGCCGGTTCGTAAGAGATCAACTCGCCTGTCATTGGTCCTTGGCTTTGGCCGATTTTTGCCGTGAGCGCCACTCACAAGCCGATCCGTTGTTACCCATTCGTGGCGGCTAGCGCAGGGCTGCCCCCATCGCCCTGATTGCGGCGATCTTGTCGTAAAGCGGCTGCCAGTCGTCGCGCTCGTCGATCGCCGACCACAAGGACTCGACCTCGTCGATCAGCATCGAGCAAGGCTCACCCGACCAATAGGGATGCGCGCGGTCCGACCGCGGCTGGTAAGCCCCCAGCGCTGTGCGGGCATCGGCCCATTGCTCGCCATAGCTGTCGGGCAGCGACCCGCCGAACGCATCGAAGAAGAACCGGTCGATCCCCGTCGCGGTACTGCGCAATGCCGGCTCGATCGTCTGGACGAGGGTGCGGTCGGTATCGGCGTCGCGCGGGCTCAGCCCCAGCCGCCACAGGATCGCCTTGCTGACCGCGCGCTGATAGCGGTCGCCGAACGTATCTAGGACCGCAATCAGCGGTTCGGCCTCGCAGATCGGGCGCAGCGCCACGGCGAGCTGCATCGCATCCCAATGGATCGCCTCGGGCTGGCGGCCGAAAGCATAGAGCCCGGCATGGTCGAAATAGGCGGCGGTGAAGCCTGGCTCCCAGGTCGGGGTGAAGCGCCAGGGACCGTAGTCGAAGCTTTCGCCGGTGACGTTGATATTGTCGGAATTGAGCACGCCATGGACGAATCCGGCGGCCATATAGCTGGCAGCGAGCGTCGCGGTGCGATCGACGACGAGATCGAGCAGGCGGGCGGGGGCATCGTCGCCGGGCGTTTCGTCATAGAGGTTGCGCAGGACGTAGCCGGTCAGCGCCTTCAACCCGTCCTCGTCGCGGAAATAGGCCAGCCGCTGGAACGTCCCGATCCGGATATGGCTGTGGTTGAGCCGTACCAGCACCGCGGCGCGCGTAGGGGAGGGCTCGTCATTGCGTTCCAGCGCTTCGCCGGTCTCGATCAGCGAGAAGCCCCGCGAAGTCGGCACGCCCAGTGCTTCGAGCATCTCGGTCGCGAGGATCTCGCGCATGCCGCCCTTCAGGGTCAGCCGCCCGTCGCCGAACCGGCTGTACGGCGTTTGCCCCGATCCCTTGGTGCCCAGGTCCATCAACCGGCCGGATGCGTCGCGCGCCTGCGCGAACAGGAAGCCGCGGCCATCGCCGATATCCGGGTTGTAAGTACGGAACTGGTGGCCGTGATAGCGCAGCGCCAGCGGCTGCTGGAGTGTACCCGGAAGCTGCCGGAACCGTCCGAAATGCGCGATCCATTGCTCGTCGGACAGGCCGTCCAGCCCGATTTCGGCCGCCGCTCGGTCGTTGCGGAATCGCAGGATCGCCTGCGGGAAATCGGCGGCATCGACCGCGTCGTAAAAACCGTCGCCGAGCTCGAGGATCGTGGTTTCTGGGCGATAAGCTTGCGGTGGCGCGGCCATGCGGCGATATGGGGCGACCGGCCGCGGGGACGCAACCATGTCTGCTTACGAAAATCGTTATTGGTGGTCGCGCGACGAGGTCCGGCTCCATTACCGCGACTATCCGGGACGCGAAGACCGTCCGCCGATCCTGTGCATGGCCGGGCTGACCCGCAATGCGCGCGATTTCGAGGAGGTGGCGGCGCGGCTCGCCGGCGACTGGCGCGTGATCGCGATCGATTTCCGCGGACGTGGCGAAAGCGGTTATGCCAAGGACCCGATGTCCTATGTGCCGCTGACCTATGTCCAGGACATCGAGGCATTGCTCGCCGAGCTGAAGCTCGACCGCTATGTCGCGTTCGGCACCTCGCTGGGCGGAATCGTGACGATGCTGCTGGCGAGCGCGGGGCGCGAGAAGCTGGCGGGCGCGCTGCTCAACGATGTCGGGCCGGAAATCGACCCGGCGGGGCTCGGCCGGATCCGGTCCTATGTCGGCAAGGCCAATACCTGGCCCACCTGGATGCACGCCGCGCGCGGGGTGCAGGACGGTAATGCCGACGTCTTTCCGAACTATGAGGTCGAGGAGTGGCTGGCGATGGCCAAAAGGCTCTATCGCCTCAACAGCGCCGGCCGCATCGTGCTCGATTACGACATGAAGATCGCCGAGCCGTTCCGCGTGCCGGGAAACGAGGCGGGGCCGGACATGTGGCAGGCGCTGGCGGCGCTGAAGAGCGTGCCGACTTTGGTGCTGCGCGGTGGTCGGTCCGACGTGCTGTCGGCGGCGACCGCCGAGCGGATGGTGAAGAGCCTCGACCGCGCCGAGCTGGTGACGGTGCCCGATGTCGGCCATACGCCCACCCTGACGGAGCCGGAGGCAGTCGCCGCGATCGACCGCCTGCTCGATACGGTCGCCAAGGAACCGGCCACTGTGTGACGAGTCTTTTCCGCTCCGGGCGATAGCCTTGCGATACGAGGACGACGCGTGACCTTCCCCTTCGACCAGATCGTCTTCGACCCGCGCGACGTCGACCTCTCCAGGGGGCCGCTCGCCGGGCATATCGATGCCGAGACTTATTGCCTGGGCGCGTTCAACCCCGGGCTGACGCGATTGCCCAACGGCAATCTGCTGCTGATGGTGCGGATCGCCGAGGCGCTACGGACGCCGATCTTCGACCAGCACATTCATTCGATCCGCTGGGATAACGGCAAATATTGCCTGGATGCCTGGCCGCTCGAGCTGGTCGACACGGCCGACCCACGCAAGTTCATGATGCGCAGCGCCGGCTGGCGCGTGATGGCGCTGACCAGCCTGTCCTGGCTGCTCCCGGTCGAACTCGACGCCGAGGGGCGTGAGGTGATCGCGGTCCATTATGAGGACGCGATCGCGCCGCGCGCTTCCTATCAATGCTACGGCGTCGAGGATGCGCGGATCAGCCGGGTCGAGGATCGCTGGCTGATGACGACCTGCTCGGTCAGTCCGGAACGGCATTCGACCACGCTCTATACATCCTATGATGCGCGCGAATGGCTGCTCGAAGGAATCGTGCTCGATCACCAGAACAAGGACATGTTGATCTTCGAGGACAGGATCGGCCCCAATTACTGGGCGCAGACGCGGCCGCTCGGCGACCTCTATTTCGCCTATCCGCCGGGCAGCGAATGGCGCGCAGGGCCGTCGATCAACCTCGCGACCTCGCCCGATGCGATCCACTGGCGGCCGCACGAGCGCCCCGGCATCCGCCCCCATTCGGCGACGTTGGCGACCGCGCGGATGGGGGGCGGGACGCCGCCGATCCCGACCGATCGCGGCTGGCTGACCCTGTGGCATGGTGTCGAGCCGTCGGGCGTGGTCGGCATCTATCGCACCTATTGGTCGCTGCTCGACGCGCGCGATCCGTCGGTCACCGTGGCGACGAGCGACACGCCATTGCTCGAGCCCGCCCCCCAACTGACCGACCCGATGCGGGACCTGATGTACCTCGACAATGTCGTGTTCACGACCGGGATCGCGGATGCCGGCGACCATTATGTCGTGGCGAGCGGCGAGGCCGATCTCGCCTGCCGGATCACCCATGTCCCGAAGAGCATGTTCGGCCTCTAATCCCCCTCCCGCTTGCGGGAGGGGTTAGGGGAGGGCATGTGGCGATTCTCAAGCCGGGTCTCACAGGCCCTCCCCCGACCCCTCCCGCAAGCAGGAGGGGAGATTAGGACGCCGCTGCTTTCGCCATGCCGACCCCGCTCAACATCCTGCACATGCATTCCTCCTTCAACCTCGGAGGCAAGGAAGCGCGTGCCGTCCGCCTGATGAACGTGTTCGGCGACCGCGCGCGGCACACGATCGTCTCGGGCATGCCCGACCAATATTCGGCCCGCGACAGCATCGCCAGCGGCGTGAACTATGAGATCGCGCAGAACCCGCCGCCGCTGACCGGGCGTCCGTCGGTCGGTCGTTACGAGGCGATCGCCAAGTTCATGCGCCGCTTCGACCTGGTGCTCAGCTACAATTGGGGCGCGATCGACGCGGTGATGGCCAAGCGCGTCTTCCCCAAGGGCGTGCCGCCGATCATCCATCACGAGGACGGGTTCAACGCCGACGAGGCCGACAAGCTCAAGCCGCAGCGATCGATGTACCGGCGCATGGCGTTCGCCGCCGCGCATGCCCTGGTCGTGCCGTCGCAGACGCTCGAATGGATCGCCTATCACCATTGGAAGCAGAAGCACCCGAAGCTGCGCCGTATTCCCAACGGGATCGATACCGCGGCCTATGCCCGCAAGCCCGATCCCAAGGCGATCCCGGGTTTCAAGCGCGAGACGGGCGAAGTGGTGATCGGCGCGCTGGCAGGCTTGCGCGAGGTCAAGAACCTGCCGGGCCTGGTCCGTGCCGCCGCGGGCTGTTCGGCACGCGTGCGGCTGGTCATCGTCGGCGAAGGTCCCGAGCGCGCAAAGATCGAAATGCAGGCGCGCGCGGTCGAGATGGGCAACAAGGTGCTGCTCCCCGGCTTCCTGCCCGAGCCGCATCGTTACGTCGGGCTGTTCGACATGCTGGCGCTATCGTCGCTCAGCGAGCAATTCCCGATCTCGGTGGTCGAGGGAATGGCCGCCGGTCTGCCGATCGCGGCGTTCCCCGCAGGCGACATCCCGCACATGGTGAGCGAGGCGAACAAGCCGTACATCACCACCTATGCCAGCGAGGTCGATTTGCGCGACATGCTGCAGAACCTTGCCGCCGATCCTGCGTCGCGTGCGGCGGTGGGAAAAGCCAACCGGGCCAAGGCCGTCGCCGACTATGACGAGAAGGCAATGATCGCTTCATATGTCGCGCTTTACGAAGAAGCGATCGGCAGGACAGGGCTATTGTCCTGAGTCGCTAATTTGCTCGCGCCGACGCAGCGAAACGCTATAGGCTGCGTTATTGTTCGCAGGAGAAGTACGTGTTCAAGGGCTTGACGCCTATCGTCTATAACGGCCGCGAGGTTTGGCCGCTGGTGGAAGGCGGCAAGGGCGTTGCCGCGACCAATCATGCCAGCGCCGGCGCCTGGGCGGCGGCAGGCGGCATCGGCACCGTGTCGGCGGTCAATGCCGACAGCTACGATCCCGAAGGCAAGATCATCCCGCAGGTGTACAAGGCGCTGACTCGCCGCGAGCGCCACGAGGAACTGATCGACTATGCGGTCGAAGGCGCGGTCCAGCAGGTCAAGCGCGCGTTCGAGATTGCCGGCGGCAAGGGCGCGATCAACATCAACGTGCTGTGGGAAATGGGCGGCGCGCAGCGCGTGCTCCACGGCGTGCTCGAACGCACTCGCGGGCTGGTCGCGGGCGTCACCTGCGGCGCTGGCATGCCATACAAGCTCAGCGAGATCGCGGCGTCCTACAACGTCAATTACCTGCCGATCGTCAGCTCCGGCCGCGCCTTTCGCGCGCTGTGGAAGCGGGCCTATTCCAAGGCGGCGGAATGGCTCGCGGCCGTGGTCTATGAGGACCCCTGGCTTGCCGGCGGGCATAACGGCCTGTCGAATGCCGAGAACCCGCTCGAGCCGCAGGACCCGTATCCGCGCGTCAAGGAATTGCGCGAAACGATGCGCGAGGGCGGCATCCCCGACAGCGTGCCGATCGTGATGGCCGGCGGCGTCTGGTACCTGCGCGACTGGAACGAGTGGATCGACAATCCCGAACTGGGCAGCATCGCCTTCCAGTTCGGCACGCGCCCGCTGCTGACCAAGGAAAGCCCGATTCCCGATACGTGGAAGGCCGAGCTGACCCAGATCGAGGAAGGCGGCGTGCTGCTCCATCGCTTCTCGCCGACCGGTTTCTACTCGTCGGCAGTGCGCAATCCGTTCCTGCGCTCGCTCGAAGCGCGGTCGGAGCGTCAGATCGCTTTCTCGACCCAGGAAGCGGGTGACCACACGTTCCAGCTCGATGTCGGCGTGAAGGGCAAGAATTTCTGGGTGACGCGCAACGACCTGCTGCGCGCGCGCGAGTGGTTCGGCCACGGCTTCACCGAAGCGCTCAAGACTCCCGACAATACGCTGGTCTTCGTCACTCCGGCCGAAAAGGCGGAAATCCGCAAGGATCAGGCCGATTGCATGGGTTGCCTGTCGCAATGCCTGTTCTCGAGCTGGGCGGACAGCGAGACCAATTCGACCGGACGGCTCGCCGATCCGCGCAGCTTCTGCATCCAGAAGACGCTGCAGGACATCGCGCATGGCGGTGACGTCGATCAGAACCTGATGTTCGCCGGGCACGGCGCCTATAATTTCAAGAAGGACCCGTTCTATTCGAATGGCTTCGTGCCGACGGTGAAGCAGCTGGTCGATCGCATCCTGACCGGGGACTGAGGCTGACAGCAGGGCTATCGCGCGGACAAGTCATGGTTAATTGCCGCGAAACCATCCGGCGTTAGCTTGGGGCGGATGAAACAGGCGCTCGTTCTCCGTCACGTCGATCACGAAGGTATTGCCGGCTATCGCGAGCCGATCGAGGCAGCGGGCTATGAGGTTCATCGCGTCGCGGCGCACCATGCCGGATGTGCCAGGCTCGACACGATGACGCCCGATCTGCTGGTAGTGATGGGCGGGCCGATGGGGGTCTACGACACCGACCGCTTTCCCTGGCTCGCCGAGGAAATCGAGGTGATCCGCCGCCGGCTGGCCGCCGATCGTCCCACGCTCGGCGTCTGCCTGGGCAGCCAGCTGATCGCCGCGGCGCTGGGCGCGAACGTGTGCAAGGGGCCGGTGCGCGAGATCGGGTTCGGCACGATCGCGCTGACCGAGGCAGGGAAAGCGGGGCCGCTCCGTCATCTCGACGGGATCGAGATGCTGCATTGGCACGGCGACACGTTCGATGTTCCGGACGGTACCGAATTGCTCGCGACTACAGTACCTTATGCCCAGGCTTTTGCACGTGGCCGCAATCTGCTCGCGTTGCAGTTCCACGCCGAGATGGGCGAGGATGAGCGGTTCGAGCATTGGCTGGCAAACGACGGCGCCGACATTGCCGAAGTGGGATCGACCCCGGAAAGACTGCGCGCCGAGCATGACGCGAAAGGCCCGGCCGCGGTGGCGGCGGGACGGGCGATGATCGGCGAATGGCTCGCCGCCCTGGGCAATTGATCAGGGTTTCGGCGCGGGAATCGGCGGCGTCGGCGCGTTGGGGGACACCGGGTCGACGCTGACCTGGCCCGATTTGTCGCCCGGTTTGGCGCTGCCCAGCGGATCGCGGATCGTGAACAGCAAGGTCGGGTTGGCGCAGACGTCGAATGTCGCGCTTTCCTCGTGATTCTTGCCGTCGATCGTCATCACGACCTTGAGATCGAGCTGGCAGCCCATGTCCTTGGGCGGAAACCACATCGTCCACCGCTTCGAATAGAAATCGTAATTGCTGGGAAACTGGTTGGCGCTCCATTTCAGCTCGCCGCTCTTGCCTGTCGCGACCGCATATTGGAACTGGGTGACGCGGTAGCTGCTCAGATTGACCAGGTAGATGCAGGCCTTCTTCGCGCAATCCTTGTTGGTCGGGGCGGTCGACGGGAAGCCGGCCATCTGGTGGCGCGGCAGCCTCCAGCCCGCGCCTTCGGCCGTGCCGCTATCCTCGGCATCCTGGGCATGAGCGGGAACGGCAATCGCCGCGACCAACGGTGCCAGCGTCAACAGGGTCGCGCGGCGCATCGTCATACCCATCCCTCCAATACCTGGTCGGGCGGACGATGGCCGTCGGCCCAATGCTGGATGTTGCGAATGACGCGCTCGCCGGTCGCGGCGCGTGCTTCATAGGTTGCCGATCCCATGTGCGGGAGCAGCACGACATTCGGCAGAGCGAGCAGCCGCGGGTCGATCGTCGGCTCATGCGCGAACACGTCGAGGCCTGCGCCCGCGAGCTTGCCCATTTCCAGCGCGTCGATCAGTGCCCCTTCGTCGATCGCCGAGCCGCGCGAGGTGTTGATCAGATAGGCTTGCGGCTTGAGCAGCGACAGGCGGCGCGCGTCGATCAATTGCTCGGTCTGGTCGGTGTGCGGGGTGTGGATCGAGATGAAATCGGATCCGGCGAGCATCTCGTCGAGATCGTCATGCCATGTCGCTCCGAGCTGAGCCTCCAGGCCTTCGGGCAGGCGATGACGGTTGTGATAGTGGATGGTGAGGCCGAACGGCCGCGCCCGCGCCGCCACCGCCTGGCCGATCCGCCCCATCCCGACAATCCCGAGCGTCTTGCCGCCGATGCGATGGCCGAGCATCGCGCCGGGGCTCCAGCCGCGCCATTGGCCGGACCGCGCCAGTTTCTCGCCCTCGGCCAGCCGCCGCGGCACCGAGAGGATCAGCGCCATCGTCATGTCGGCGGTGTCGTCGGTCAGCACGCCCGGTGTGTTGGTGACCAGGATGCCGCGCGCGCGCGCCGCCTTCAGGTCGATATGGTCGACGCCGTTGCCGAAACTGGCGATCAGCTTGAGCCGGTCGCCCGCCGCCTCGATCAGATCGGCGTCGATCGTGTCGGTGACGGTCGGGACCAGCACGTCGGCGTCCTGCACCGCGGCGACCATCTCGTCGCGCGTCATCGCGATGTCGTCGCGATTGAGGCGCGCGTCGAACAGTTCGGCCATGCGGTCCATCACCGCATCGCTGAGTTCGCGCGTCACGATCACCCGCGGTTTGCGCTTGGCCGGCATATGCGCAGGCTTGGCGCTGTAACCGGTTTTGGTCAATCCGGTTGATGCAGCGGAGAGGCTGCGCAATAGGTGCGAGTCGGGATTTGGGTAAACAGGGGATTGGCCATGCGTATCGGCTGGATCTTGTCGGGAATGGCGGTCGCAATGTTGGCGGTGCCGGCGGTGGGGGCGCTCGTCGAGAAGAAGCCGCCCTATTTTGCCTCGGTCCAGGCCAAGGAAGCGCGGATGCGCACCGGACCGGGCCGCAACTATCCGATCAGCTGGAAATATGTCCGCCCCGGTCTGCCGGTGAAAGTGGTCGACAATTTCAAGGAAAAGGGCGGCGGCGCCATGTGGCGCAAGGTCGAGGATCCCGGCGGCACGCAAGGCTGGATGCAGGCGACGCTGATCAGCGACGGCCGCACCGCGATGGTGATGGGCGACATTGCCGAACTCCGGTCGGAACCGCGCTTCGCTGCCAAGGTCAATTGGCGCGCCGAGCCGGGCGTGGTCGGCAAGATCAGCAAATGCGGCAAGGGCTGGTGCTATCTCGACGTGATGGGCCGTGGCGGCTTCGTCGAGGTCAGCCATTTGTGGGGCGTCGACGCGGCTGAAACGATCGAGTGATGCGGATCGAGCTGGATGATGTCTCGCGGCCGCAAGTGGTCGCGCTGATCGAATATCATTTGCGATCGATGCATGAGATTTCGCCGCCGGAGAATGTCTTCGCGCTCGATCTCAGCGGCCTGAAGCATCCCGACGTGACCTTCTGGACCCTGTGGGACGGCGACGATCTGCTCGGCATGGGCGGGCTCAAGCAGCTCGACCCGGCGCATGGCGAGATCAAGTCGATGCGGACGGCGCCGGCCGCATTGCGGCGTGGTGTCGGCGGCAGGATGCTGGAGCATATCCTGAGCGAGGCGGGGGCTCGCGGCTATCGGCGCCTGAGCCTGGAGACCGGCAGCAACGCGCCGTTCGCGCCGGCCTGGGCGATGTACGAGCGCGCCGGGTTCGAGCCGTGCGGACCGTTCGCCAATTATACCGACACGAGCTTCAGCCGGTATTTCACGAAGGCGCTTGGTTGATCGTCATCCCCGCGCCAGCTGGGATCTCAAGCCGAGCGGCGCCGGCGCCCGAAACCCCAGCCTCCGCCGGGGTCTCGGCCTAGATCAGCTCGACCGCGACCGCCGTCGCTTCGCCGCCACCGATGCAGAGCGAGGCCATGCCGCGCTTCAGCCCGCGCTCCTGCAGCGCGGCGACCAACGTTGTCAGGATGCGCGCACCCGAGGCGCCGATCGGATGGCCCAGCGCGCAGGCGCCGCCATTCACGTTGATCTTGTCGTGCGGGATGCCGAGGTCGTGCATCGCGATCATCGCGACCACCGCGAAGGCTTCGTTGACCTCGAACAGGTCGACATCGGCGACCGACCAGCCGGCCTTGTCGAGCGCCTTCTGCATCGCATTGACCGGGGCAGTGGTGAACTTGGCCGGGGCATGGGCATGGGCGGCCTGCGCGACGATCCGCGCGACCGGCGCCTTGCGCAGCCTGTCGGCAACCGACTGGCGGGTCAGGACCAAAGCCGCGGCGCCGTCCGAGATCGACGAGGCATTGGCCGCGGTGATCGTGCCGTCCTTGGCGAAAGCGGGCTTGAGCGTCGGGATCTTGCTCGGATCACCCTTGGCCGGCTGCTCGTCGCGGCTGATCGTGTCGGTGCCCTTGCGGCCGACCACCTCGACCGCGACGATCTCGCGATCGAACGCGCCCGAATTCTGCGCGGCCTGCGCGCGGCTCAGGCTGGCGATTGCATAATCGTCCTGCGCGGCCCGGGTGAACTGATATTCCTGCGCGGTATCCTCGGCAAAGGCGCCCATCAGCTTGCCGGGATCATAGGCATCCTCGAGGCCGTCGAGATACATATGGTCCTTGAGCACGTCGTGCCCGATGCGCGCGCCGCCGCGATGGCGCATCGACAAATACGGCGCGTTGGTCATGCTCTCCATGCCGCCGACCACGATAAGGTCGACCGATCCGGCAGCGAGCGCCTCGGCACCCATGATCGCGGCCTGCATGCCCGACCCGCACATCTTGTTGAGCGTGGTTGCTTCGACATGGTCGCCAAGCCCGGCGTTGATCGCCGCTTGCCGCGCCGGCGCCTGGCCGAGGCCGGCGGGAAGCACGCAGCCCATATAGATGCGCTCGATCTGCTTGGGGTCGACGCCGGCGCGCTCGACCGCGCCCTTGACCGCGGTGGCACCCAGCTGCGTGGCGGACGCGCCGGCCAGGCTGCCCTGGAAGCTCCCCATCGGGGTGCGGGCATAGGACAGGATGACGATCGGGTCGGCGGTCATGTTGGGCTCCGGCAAAGTGTTGGCGGCGATCTAGGTCGTGATGGGCCTGCTGGCAAATTGCCGTTCTGCACTTTGACGATGCCTTTGATGCATTCGTGGCGTAGGTCCCGCCGATGGACACGCTCATCATCGTCCTCAAATGGGCCGCCTCGATCAGCGGGATTGTCGCCGCGCTGATGGTGTCGCTCGATTCCGGGCGCAGGGTGACCGGCTGGGGATTCGTCGTGTTTGTCGGCTCGGCCTTGTGCTGGATGGCAGGTGCCACGCTGTCGCACGACTGGGCATTGGGCACGCAGAACGTCGTGCTGCTCGCGATCAACCTCTTCGGGGTCTATCGCTATCTGATCCGCAAGAAGGCCGATGCCTGATTGGGGCTGGCCGCTCGCGCTGGGAATCCTGGGGCTGCTGATCGGCAGCTTCCTTGCGACGCTCGTGATCCGCTGGCCACAGGGGAGGTCGGTGCTCGGCGGGCGATCGATGTGCGACGGGTGCGGGCGGACGCTCAGGGCGTGGGAGCTCGTGCCGCTCGCCAGTGCGCTGGTCGCGCGCGGCAGATGCAGCGGCTGCGGCGTGGCGATTGACGCGCGGCATTGGCAGATCGAATTGGCGTGTGGCGCGATCGGCGCGGTGAGCGGCTGGGCAGTGCCCGGACCGGTCGGCGCGGCAGGGGCGGTGTTCGGCTGGCTGCTGATCGCGCTCGCAGCGCTCGACGTGCTCGAATTCTGGCTGCCCGATGCCTTGACCGCGACGCTGGCGATCGCCGGGCTTGCGGATGGGCTGATCGTGCCGCCTGGCTTTAGCGAACGGCTGATCGGCGGCGCGGCGGGCTTTGCGTCGCTCTGGCTTATCGCCCGCGGTTACCGGGCCTGGCGCAGGCGCGAGGGGCTGGGCGGGGGAGATCCCAAATTGCTCGGCGCGATCGGACTGTGGCTCGGCTGGCGGATGCTGCCTTTCCTCCTGCTGCTCGCCAGCCTGGTCGGGCTCGGCGTGGTGCTGGCGGCGGCGTTGCGCGGCAAGCCGATGCGCGCGACCGATCGCCTGCCGTTCGGGGCGTTGATGGCGATCGCGGCTTACCCCTTGTGGCTGGTCATGATAGCAACCGCGCCATGAAGACACTCGCCGTCCTGCTCCTGCTCGCCGCCGCGCCGGCGATCGCGAAGGACCAGAAGAAGCCGCAGACGCCGCCTCCTGCTGCCCCCGAAGCGATCATGCCGTCGGTCGACGGCCTGCCGATCGGATCGATCGCCAAGCAGCAATTGCCCGACAAGGGCTGCGCCGCCTTCCTGTGGAGCAAGTCGCCGAGCATGGCGCTGGTCGCGATGGTGACCGCCGATCCCGCGGCGATCCGCCTGACGATCGACGGCAAGACTCAGGATTTCGCGCGCTCCGCACAAAACGGGCTGGGCGGGCTCGGCTTCCCGGCGAACAGCGAATATCAGGGCGGCGACGTCACCGCGACGCTCGACATGACGATCACCACCGGTGGCGATATCGCCAATGGCGCCAAGGTGAGCGACGCGACCCTCCGTATCGATCGACCGGGCAAGGACAGCGTGATCGTGCCGGTCGGCGGGCTGATCGGCTGCGCATAAAATAGAGCGGAGAGAGCGGATCGAATGACGATGCAGGATATTCTCGCCGGCCAGCGTGCGGCGTTTCAGGCCGAGCTCCCGGTGAGCATCAAGGTCCGCAAGGATCGGCTCAAGCGCGCCGCGGCGATGATCGCCGACAATGCCGACGCTTTCTGCGACGCGCTCAGCGAGGATTTCGGGCATCGCAGCCGCGAGCAGTCGATGCTGACCGACATCGCCGCCTCGGTCGGCCCGCTCAAGCATGCGCTCAAGCATGTCGAGCGGTGGTCGCGACCCGAACGCCGTCCGGTGACTTTTCCGCTCGGCCTGCTCGGTGCCAAGGGCTGGATCGAGTTCCAGCCCAAGGGCGTGGTCGGGGTGATCTCGCCGTGGAATTTCCCGGTCAACCTGGTGATGGCACCGCTCGCCGGGGTGCTGGCGGCTGGCAACCGAGCGATGGTCAAGACCAGCGAGTTCACGCCGCGCGTGGCTTCGTTGTTCGAAGAGGTCTGTCCGAAATATTTCGCCGCGGACGAGCTGGCTTTCATATCGGGCGGGCCGGAGGTCGGGAAGCAATTCTCCGGCCTGGCATTCGATCATCTGATCTTCACCGGCGCGACCGGGATCGCCCGGCACATCCTCCATGCCGCGGCGGACAATCTCGTTCCCGTGACGCTCGAGCTCGGCGGCAAGTCGCCGGTGATCTTCGGCCGCTCGGCGAACGTGAAGCAGGGCACCGAGCGCGTCGCGATCGGCAAGATGCTCAACGCCGGCCAGATCTGCCTCGCACCCGACTATATGCTGGTGCCGGCGGACCAGGAGCAGGCAGTGGTCGACGGGCTCAAAGCCTCGGCATCGGCCATGTATCCCAGCCTGCTCGCCAATCCCGACTATACCGCGATCATCAACGACCGTCACCACCAGCGCCTGCAGGACTGGCTCGACGACGCCCGCGCCAAGGGCGCGGCGATCGAGACGGTCAACCCGGCCAATGAGGATTTCGCCGCCTCGAACAGCCGCAAGATGCCGCTCCACATCATCCGCGACGCGACCGACGACATGATCGTCATGCAGGAGGAGATCTTCGGCCCGATCCTGCCCGTGCGCCGCTACGACGCGATCGACGACGCGATCGCCGAGGTGAATCGTCGCGACCGCCCGCTCGGCCTCTATTATTTCGGCAAGGACGATAACGAGCGCCGCCGCGTGCTCGATCGCACGATCTCGGGCGGGGTGACGCTCGACGACGTGATCTTCCACATCTCGAACGAGGAATTGCCGTTCGGCGGGATCGGCCCATCGGGGATGGGCGCCTATCACGGGCATGACGGGTTCAAGACGTTCAGCCATGCCAAGACGGTGTATCGTCAGGCGGGACTGGACGTGGCGGGGCTCGCCGGGCTCAAGCCGCCTTATGGCAAGAAGACGATGGCGTCGGCGAAGCGGCAGATGAAATGAGCGGGAAGCTGTTCGTCTCGATGCTGTCGGCGGGCGCCTTCCTGGCGTGCGGCGGCTGTGCGCCGGACGTCATGCCGAGCCCGGCGTCGTGCGCGGTCGCCGCGCAATATTTCGGAGGAATGAAGCCGGATAGCGACGGTCGGAAGCTGGCCTATACCGAGGAACCTGAGAGCTCTGCCCTGCCGCTCTCCGGCAGCGGCTGGACGTCGATCGATGGACCCGAAGGAGGGACGCCGCCCGCCGCATTGATCGACAAGTTCAACCGGACGAAACTGGTGAGCGCGATCAAATATTGCCCCGCGATCCGCGCGATGCTCGACAAGGCGGGCAACCCGCACGGCAAGGCCGCGGAATCGCAACCCGGCGGCGAGCTGCTCGGCGTGGCGGCGCCGGTGATGAGCGACGATGGCGCCGGCGCGCTGATGGTCCTCAGCTATCGATCGCAGGGCAGTCTCATGGATCGCACGCTGCAATATATGCGGCGCGACAAGAGCGGGCGCTGGGTGGTCGCGGCGCTTCACCGCTTTTAATTCGGCGCGCAAAAAAACAAGGGCCGCACGACGGCGGCCCTAGGGATGCTGCTGTTTGCCAAAGCAGTAGGTCCGATATGACCTTAATCCAGGTGAATAGCAACCGGCTCAGCGGATCAGCATACCCAATACGGGATCAGGCACAGTGATTTAGCCTCGTTTGCGCTCGATCCAGCGGCGTTCGGCGTCGCCGGGCCCGAGCGCGAGTGCGGCGTCGTATGCGGTGCGTGCCTCATTCTCCAGCCCGAGCCGCGCGAGCAGGTCGGCGCGCGTCGCGTGATAGGGCAGATAGGTGGCGAGCCCGGCATGGCTGAGCGCATCGACCTCTTCCAGCGCGGCAGCGGGTCCGCGCACCTCGGCCAGCGCTACCGCGCGATTGAGCCGTGCCAGCGGATCGTCGCGCAATGTCAGCAGCGTATCGTAGATCGCCAGGATGGCGGGCCAGGGCGGCGGGTTGTCCAGCGAGGCGCGCGCGCACCATTCGGCATGGATCAGCGCCTGGAGTGTCCGCGTGCCCAGCGACCGGCCGAGCGCCGCGCCGAGAAAGCGGCGGCCCTGGGCGATCAGTGTCTTGTCCCACAGCGCCGGATCCTGTTCCGACAGCGGTACCATCGCGCGCTCGGCATCGACCCGCGCGGGCCGCCGAGCCTCGGCGAACCGGATCGTCGCGGCGAGCGCCTGGACCTCGGGCTCGGCGGGCAGCATCTCCGCGAGCGTCGCGGTGATCCCGAGCATCTCGCGCGCATAACCGGCATGTCGCCCGGTTGCCGCACCATCGGCATGGGCATGGGCATAAGCGACGTCGAGCGTCGACAGCACGGCATCGAGCCGTTCGCTCCAGTGATCGGGACCCGGCACATCGAATGGTATGCCGGCCATTGCGATCTTGCGCTTGGCGCGAGTCAGCCGCTGCAGCATCGCCGGCTCGGCGATCAGGAAGGCGCGCGCGATCTCCTGCGCCGACAGCCCGCAGACCAGCCGCAGCGTCAGCGCGGCGCGCGCCTCGGGATGGATCGCCGGGTGGCAGCAGACGAAGATCAGCCGCAGCCGCTCGTCCGGGATATCGGGCCGTGCCGCCATCAATTCCTCCGCGGTCGGTTCGGGATCGGGCGCGGGAAGGTCGGCACCGTCGCGCACTGCCTGCCGCCGCAGCGTGTCGAGCGCGGCGCGCTCGGCGACACGGTAGAGCCAGGCCGCCGGGTTGGCGGGTTCGCCGTGCGGCCAGGCTTGCACCGCCCGCGCGCAGGCTTCGGCGAACCCGTCTTCCGCCAAGGTCGAGATCGCGAAACCGGGCCGCCAGCGCCGCGACGACGCGCGCGCCATGCTCGCGGACGGCCCGGTCGAGCGTGTCCGTCGTCACATGATGGCCGGACGAACCTCGACCGAACCGCCGGCGCGGATCGGCACGCGCTTGGCGAAAGCGATTGCCTCATCGAGATCGGCCGCTTCGATCAGGTAAAAGCCGCCGAGCTGTTCGCGCGTCTCGGCGAACGGGCCGTCATGCACGGTCTGCGCGCCATCAGGGGCGGTGCGCACCGTCGTCGCGGTCGTGATCGATTGCAGCCCGGCGCCTGCCTTGAGCTTGTCGCCCATTTCGCCGGCCAGCGCATAATGTTTGGCGACGATCGCCTTCATCTCCGGGCTGTCGGCATAATCGCGGTAATTCGCTTCGTTCTCGTAGATCAGGACCATGTACTGCATTGCTGCCTCCAAGCGACCGCCTGAATGCGATCGTACTCCGGAGACGCGCCAGCGGGAGCGGATTCGACAGCCCCCGTGAAAAAATTTCGCGACGCGCGCTCGGCATGGAATCGTGCCATGATGCCCCGTCCCCGGGGGAGACCGACCATGCCCGCATCCAGCATTTGCCTCGCGCCATCCTGTCGCACCAAAGTCGAGGGGACCGTGCCGACCTGTCCCAATTGCGGCGGACGGATGCGAACGCCGCGCGGGGTAAAGGTGGCCGGCGGCGGGCTGCTCGCCTGCGGCCTCTTCCTGATGGGGATGATGGGCTATCTGACCTATTTGCTGTCGCCGACCATGCTGCATCCGGGAGAGGAAATCGGCGGCACGACCTTCAATGGCACCGTCGAGCAGGCACGAACCATCCTGACCTTGTTCGGCACGGTCGGCGCGTTCGGGGTCGGCGCGGCCTTTTACGGCCTCTTTATGCTGTTCACCGGGCGGCGCAGCACGGCGATGATGCTGGTCGTGCTGGCGCTCGCGGTCGCGATCGCCGCCATGTGCTGGTGGACGATGCAGGTCATCCCCGATTGAGCCGTCAGGGCAATTCCGCCTTGGGGAAACCCGACCAGACCTGATCATAATCCTCGTCGAGCGCGCCGGTCTCCAGCGCGTAATCGGTGCAGTGGAATACCCAGCGGCTCTCGATCATGAACGCCATCGTGCCGTCGATCTTGTGCGGCTTGAGCTCGGCCGCGCTCGCGCCTTGCCACGACGCGACATCGGGGCCGTGGCCCGACATCATGTTGTGGAGCGACATCGCGCCGGGACGGAACCCTTCCGCCTTGGCGTCATAGGCGCCGTAGAGCAGCCCCATGCATTCGCTCATCACGTTGCGGTGGAACCAGGGCGGGCGGAAGGTGTCCTCGGCGACCATCCAGCGCGGCGGGAAGATCACGAAATCGGCGTTCGCCGTGCCGGGCACGTCGCTGGGCGAGGTGAGGACGGTGAAGATCGACGGATCGGGATGGTCGAAGCTGACCGTACCGATCGTGTTGAAATGCTTCAGGTCGTAGCGATAGGGCGCGTAATTGCCGTGCCAGGCGACGACGTCGAGCGGCGAGCGGCCGAGCTGGGTCTGCCACAAGGCTGCTTCGAATTTCTGGACCAGGGTGAAGTCGCCCTCGCGATCCTCGAACCAGGCGACCGGCGTCTCGAAATCGCGGCTGTTGGCGAGGCCGTTCGAGCCGATCGGGCCGAGATCGGGCAGGCGGAAAGGCGCGCCGTGATTCTCGGCGACATAGCCGCGTGCGGCACCGTCGGGCAGCTCGACGCGAAAGCGCACGCCGCGCGGGATCACCGCGACCTGGCCGGGCGCAAGGTCGATCCGGCCCATCTCGGTCAGCAGCAGCAAGGCGCCCTGTTCGGGCAGGATCAGCAATTCGCCATCGGCGCAGGCGAAGGCGCGGTCGATCATGTCGCGCGTCGCGTGATAGAGGTGCATCGCCACGCCTGCCTGGGTGCGCGGGCCGTCGCCGGCGACGACCATCGTCGTCAGGCTGTCGAGCCAGTCGGCATCGGGCGCCTCGTCGCGCGGCCGCCAGCGCAGGCGATTCGGGGCTAGGGGGGATTTGCTCAGCCCCGGGGCGAAACGGCTGGCGCCGTCGTAGCGGGTGAAGGCGGGATGCGCGGCGGAAGGCCGCAGGCGATAGAGCCAGGTGCGCCTGTTCTCGTGCCGCGGCGCGGTGAAGGCGGTGCCGGAGAGCTGCTCGGTGTAGAGGCCAAAGGCGGGCTTTTGCGGCGAATTGCGGCCGAGGGGGAGGGCTCCCGCCACCGCCTCGGTCGCGAAATGGTTGCCGAAGCCGGTCATGTAGTCGGTCATAATGCCTCGCCTCAGACTCCCTCTCCCGACGGGAGAGGGAGGGAGCCCGCGAAGCGGGCGGAAGGGTGAGGGTCGAGCGGAGCCACCCTCATCCAAGCTGCGCTAGGCGGCTGCGCCGTCAAGCTCCGCTATCCTTCTCCCAACGGGAGAAGAAATTTAAGCCTCTTGCTTCGCCGGGATCACCCCGCGGCGAATCTGGTCGAGCTCGATCGACTCGAACAGCGCCTTGAAATTGCCCTCGCCGAAGCCGTCATTGCCCTTGCGCTGGATGATTTCGAAGAAGATCGGCCCGACCATGTTCTCGGTGAAGATCTGCAGCAGCAGGCCGCCGCCGGTTTCCGGCGAACCGTCGATCAGGATGTGGCGCTTGCGCATCTCCGCGACGTCATGGCCATGGCCGGGCAGGCGCTTGTCGATCAGGTCGAAATAGGTGTCGGGCGCGGTCTGGAACTTGATGCCGTTGGCGCGCAACTGGTCGATCGTCGAGAAGATGTCGTCGGTCGCCAGCGCCAGATGCTGGATGCCTTCGCCCTTGTAATCCTTGATGAATTCCTCGATCTGCGAATGCTCGTCCTGGCTTTCGTTGAGCGGGATACGAATCTTGTCGTCGGGCGCGGTCATCGCCTTGGAGAACAGCCCGGTCGACTGGCCCTCGATGTCGAAATAGCGGATCTGGCGGAAGTTGAAGAGCCGCTCGTAATAATCCGCCCAATAATCCATCCGCCCGCGATTGAGGTTATGGGTCAAGTGGTCGAGCGTGTGGAGGCCGACGCTGTTGTCGTCGACACCCTTGCCGGTCGGCACGAAATCGGTCTCGTAGATGTTCGACTTCTTGTCGACGAGGTAGAGGTTGGCGCCGCCAATCCCCTCGATCGCCGGGATGTCGAGCTCGCCCGGACCGTGCTCGCCTTTCACTTCGGTGGCGCCGCGCTCGAGCGCGAGGTCGCGCGCCTTTTCGCCATCGGCGACGCGGAACGCCATCGCATTGGCGCTCGGCCCGTGCGCGTTGCGGAAGCCCGCGACCTGGCCGGCATCGTCCATGTTGAGCAGGAAGTTGATGTCGCCCTGTGCGTAGCGGCGGACATTCTTCGACTTGTGCGTGCCGACATGGGTGAACCCCATCTTCTCCAGCAGATCGGCCATCGCGTCCGGATCGGGCGAGGTGAACTCGACGAACTCGAAGCCGTCGAGGCCCATCGGATTGTCGTGCGGGTCGGTCATCGGAATGCTCCAGCGGGGGAAATTGGTTTCAGATGAAACTATATCGGAATTGGACGCGGACGTCCACTCCATCCATCGCCAACAAACGTCGTCATGCCGGACTTGATCCGGCATCCGTGTCCGCCGGGCACCGCCTGCTGCCAGGGGCTTGTTGAGTGTCCCGGACATGGACCCCGGCTCAGGGCCGGGGTGACGGATGGGTTTCGTGACGTTAGCGTGACCGGCAATGTCCGATCTCAAGCTCGACCAGTTCCTGCCTTACCGCCTGTCGGTCGTGTCGAACCGCGTCTCGGCAGCGATCGCGACGGCCTATGACCGGCTGTTCGGGCTCAAGATTCCCGAATGGCGCTTGATCGCGGTTATTGCGGAAGGGCCGGGGATCACCCAGCAGGCTCTGGGTGTGGCGACGCGCATGGACAAGGTCACGGTGAGCCGCGCCGCGCAGGCCCTGGTCGAGCGCGGGCTGGTCGCGCGCGCGCCGAACGAGGGCGACAAAAGATCGCATCTGCTGATGCTCACCCGCACCGGTCGTACACTTTATGAACAGGTCGCTCCCAAGGCGCTGGAGCTGGAGGCGGCGATCCTGCAGCAGCTCGATGCTGCCGAGCGCGAGGCGTTGTCGGCGATGCTCGACCGCATCGAGCACGCCGCCGCTGCGGTTGCTCCCGAGGGTTTCGGGGCTGATTAGGGTGAACCGAACGGCACGCGGCGCGTTGGCGCAGGGGAAGGGGGCGAGCGATCCCCGCAAAGGGGCCGCCGTGTCGCGACGCGTTTCGTATTACTGTCTCGCCATTGCGTTGGGGGCGATCCTGCCCGGCGCGCTCGTGGCGCAGCAAGTGCCGGCCGATCAGGACAAGCCCAAACAGGGCACGCCGACTCCCGTGCCGACCCCGACCAGCGATCCGCTGGGCGACAAGCCGATCGTGCCCGACGACCAGTTCGACAAGGCGCTGCCGCCTTTGTCCAACGACATCAACGCACCGCTCGAACCGATCCCGCAGGATGCGCCCTTCACGCCCCAGACCGCGGACAAGGCGCCGCCCAGCGTCAACGGGCCGGCGACCACGCCCGCGCCCGACGTTCCGCCAGGAACGCTGCCGCCGGCTCCCGAGCCCGCGCCCGAACTGGCCCAGCCGCTTCCCGCGCTCGACACGTTCAACACGACCCCGGTGACAGAGGTTGCCGACGTGCCCGACGGCAAGAAGACGCAGATCGCCTATGATACCGTCGTCAACGGGCTCGACGAGCTTGGCCTGAACGACGAGTTCAAGACCTTCTCGTCGTTGAAGAAGGGCGGCGGCAAGGCAGCGAATGCGGCGATGGTCGCGGCGCGCGGGCGCGAGGACGAGGCGCTGGCGGTCCGGTTGATGAAGTCGCAGGGTTATTATGACGCCACCGCGCTTTCGGTCGTCGAGACGATCCCCAACGACCCGACCCGCGTCCGCGTGATCGTCAATGCCAGCCCCGGCAAGGTCTATCGTTTCAGCTCGATCAAGGTCGATTCGCAGCCGGTCGTGCCGGATGACCTGATCACCAGGAACCTGCCGCTCAAGGTCGGCGAGCCGATCGTCGCCGATCGCGTCCAGGGCGCCGAGGCCAATGTCAGCCTCCAGCTCGGGCAGAACGGCTATCCCTTCGCGCGCCTCGGCACGCGCGACATCCTGCTCGACGAGACTGCCTATACCGGCGACTATACGCTCCCGGTCGACACCGGGCCGCGGTCGAGCTTCGGCGACATCAGCACCAGCGGGCGGCTGGCGTTCGGGCCCGACCACATCCGCATCCTGCGCCGGTTCAAGACGGGCGATCTCTACGATGCGTCCAAGGTCGACGACCTGCGCAAGGCCCTGGTCGCGACCGGCCTGTTCTCGACCGTCACGGTCGAGCCGCTCAACACCGGCAAGACCGCGGCCGACGGGACGCGGATCGTCGACCTCGCGGTGACGCAGCGCGTCGGCCGGACGCGGTCGATCTCGGCAACTGGCGGCTACAGCACCGGCCAGGGCATCCGGCTCGAAGGCAGCTTCACCGCGCGCAATGCCTTCCCGCCCGAGGGCGCGTTCATCGTCACCGCGGTCGCCGGTACGTCGGAGCAGAGCGGCACCGTCACTTTCCGCCGCTCCAACTGGCGCCAGCGCGACCGCACGCTGACCTTCGGCGTCTCCGCCGGGCATAACAATTACGACGCGTTCAACGCGGTGACCGGCTCGATCTTCGGCCGCGTCTCGTACGATTCGACGCCGATCTGGCAGAAGAAGCTGACCTATGCCTATGGCTTCGAACTGACCGGCACCAATGAGGACGCGTACGATTTCAACAAGGGCAAGCGCGATCGCGGCTCCTATTTCATCGCGGCGCTGCCCGGCCAGGTGCAGTGGGACACGTCGGACGATTTGCTCAACCCGACCAAGGGCTATCGCCTCAAGCTGACGCTCAGCCCCGAGACATCGGTGCGCGGTCCGATCCGGCCTTATGCCCGGACGATGCTCGACGCGTCTTATTATTACTCGCCGACCACCAGCCTGGTGATCGCGGGAAGGGCGCGGGTCGGGTCGATCCTGGGCGTCGCGCGCAACGACCTCGCGCCGTCGCGGCGCTATTATGGCGGCGGCGGCGGATCGGTGCGCGGCTATGGCTATCAGCGGCTCGGGCCGTTCGATCCCAATGGCGATCCGGTCGGCGGGCGCAGCGTCAACGAGTTCGCGCTGGAGGCACGCTACCGCTTCGGCAATTACGGCATCGTGCCGTTCATCGATGCGGGCAATTCGTACGAAACGACCATGCCGCAATTCAAGGATCTGCGGTTCGGCGCGGGGATCGGCGGGCGCTTCTACACCAATTTCGGGCCGATCCGCATCGACGTCGCCACCCCGCTCAACAAGCGCAAGGGTGACAGCCGGATCGCGCTCTACATCTCGATCGGACAGGCCTTCTGATGGCCGAGGACGCACCCATGCCGGCGCCTGAGCCCGAGGTCGTCGTCGTTACCAGGCGGCCCTGGTACGTCCGGCTCGCGCGCGGCGTGGCGATCCTCTGCGCGGCAATCCTGGTGCTGATGGGCGTAGTCTATTTCGGACTTGATACCGCGCCCGGCCACCGCTTCATCGTCTCGCAACTCGAGCGCTACAAGACCGACACGGGGCTCAACATCAAGGTCGGGCGGATCAAGGGCTCGATCTACAACAGGATGGAACTGGTCGACCTGCGCGTCAGCGACACCAAGGGCGTGTTCCTGACCGCGCCGTCGGCGTCGATCGACTGGAATCCGTGGCAATTCCTGTGGAACCACGTCTCGGTCAATTCGATGTCGGCACCGCTGGTGACGATGGAACGATCGCCCGACCTGCTGCCGTCGCCGCCCGATACGCCGATCCTGCCCGACATCGACGTCGATATCGGCAGCCTCAAGGTCGACCGGCTGGTGCTCAAGGCACCGGTGACGGGCCAGCCGCATGTCGTCCGGCTCGATGGCGTCGCGCATATCGCCGATCGCCGCGCGCAGCTGATCGCCAACGCCGATGCGGTGCGCGGGCCGGGTCTCGCGGGCGGCGACCAGCTGCGGCTTCGGCTCGATGCGCAACCCGACGCCAACAAGCTCGCCATCGCGGTGAAGTTCGACGCGCCTGCCGACGGCGTCGCGGCGAGCATGACCGGGATCAAGGCGCCGATCGCGATCCGCATCGGCGGCGCGGGTGACTGGAAGTCATGGACCGGCAAGGGCGCGGCGACGCTCGGTGGACAGCCGCTCGCCAATCTCGATCTCGGCGCGCAGAACGGGACCTTCTCGATTCGCGGCATGACGCATCCCGGCCTGTATCTGAAGGGGCCGGTCGAGCGGCTGACCGCGCCGGGGCTCAATGTCGACATCGTCTCGACGCTGGAGAAGCGCCGCGCGACGACGCGGATGACGCTGACGTCGAGCGCGCTCGCGGTGGCGGCACAGGGACTGCTCGACCTCGGCCAGAACAAGTTCGGCAATTTCGTCGTCGATGCCCGGCTGCTGACGCCGGGGGCGATGCTGCCCAATTTGTCGGGCAAGGACGTTGCGGCGCATCTGACGCTCGACGGGCCGTTCGCGACCCCGACCATCGGCTACAGCATCACCGCGGCGGCGATCGCGTTCAACCAGACCGGGCTCGAAGAGCTCTCCGCCTCGGGCAAGGCGACGGTCGATGCCGATCACATCCTGGTGCCGGTCAATGCCAAAGCGCGTCGCGTCACCGGGCTCAACGCCGCGGCCGGCGGCCTGCTGACCAACGTCACCGCAATCGGCGATTTTGCCTATTCGAAGGGCAAGCTGCTTTCCGACAACCTCAAGCTCAAGTCCGACCGCATCGATGCCACCGCGATCGTCATCGCCGATCTGCCGAGCGGCCATTATACCGGGGCGCTCAAGGGGCGGCTCAACGATTACGTCATCGACGGCGTCGGCATCGTCGACCTCACCACCGATGCGAAGCTGGTTTCGGTCCCGTCGGGCGGGTTCGGGATCACGGGCCGCATCGCCGCGAAAACGCAAAAGCTCTTCAACTCGGGCGTGCAGACCTTCCTCGGCGGCCAGGCGATCGTCACCAGCGATATCGGCTATGGCACCGACGGCGTCTTCACTTTCTCCAACGTCAAGCTCGTGGCGCCGCGCGTTACTCTCTACCGCGGTTCGGGCAGCTATCGTCCCGATGGCCAGATCCTGTTCGCCGGCGACGCCAATTCGAAGGACTATGGTCCGATCTCGGCGCGCGTGACCGGTACTGCCGCCGCGCCCTTGATCGTGGTCAAGGCGCCGCGGCCGGGCATGGGCGTAGGCCTCGTCCATGTCGAGGCGACGATCCGCGGCAAGGGCGAAGGCTATGCGATCGTCGCCAGCGGCGGCACCGATTATGGTCCGTTCGGCGCCGATGTGTTCGTGCACAGCGGCAAGGTGCTGACGATCCAGGTCAACAAGGGCAGCAAATTCGCCGGGATCGGCGTGACCGGCGATCTCCGGCAGACCGCGGCGGGACCGTTTGCCGGCAAGCTCGCCTTCGCCGGGTCGGGCATCACCGGTACCGCCGACCTGGGTGCGGAGGGCAAGAACCAGCGCGCCGACATCGCCGCGCGTGCCTATAATGCGACCATCCCCGGCGATGTCGACTTCACCATCGGCCGCGCGATCGTCAGCGCGAACATCGTCCTCTATCCGGACGCGCCGCGCGTCATCGCCGACGCGCAGGTCGGCAACATGCGCTATGGCGCCACGGTCTTCTCCGCGGCACGCGCCAAGATCGATTATTCGAATGGCCATGGTACCGCGCAGGCGGTGCTGACCGGATCGTCGGGCGTGCCGTTCAATGCCGCGCTCAACGCCCGGCTCGACCCTAGGCTCTGGACCGTGGCGCTCGCGGGCAAGGCCAATGGTATCGGTTTCCGTACCCCGAACGCCGCGAAGATCGAGCCGCTCGACGGCGAATACCGCCTGCTCCCGACCCAGGTCGATTTCGACAAGGGCAGCGCGCGCATCGCCGGCAGCTACGGCAAGGGCCTGACCCTGCAGGCGCGGCTCGACAAGCTCGACATGTCGATCGCCAATGCCCTGGTCCCCGACCTCGGCATCGACGGCAGCGCCACCGGCAGCATCGACTATGTCCAGCCCTCGGGCGCGTCGGTACCGCAGATCGATACGCGGCTGACGATCAACAATTTCACCCGCTCGAGCGCGGTGATCGTGTCCGAGCCGGTCGACATCCAGTTCCTCGGCCGCCTGACCGATGCCGGCGGCGACGCCCGTGCTTTGGTCAAGCGCGGTGCGACCACGGTCGGTCGCCTGCAGGCAACCCTGGCGCCGCTCGGCGGGGGGGCGGGGTGGATGGACCGGCTCTACGACGCGCCGCTGACTGGCGGAATCCGCTATAATGGCCCGGCGGGCGTGCTGTTCTCGCTGACCGGTTTTGCCGGGCAACAGGTGGTGGGCGGGGTGGTGGTCGCGGCCGATTTCTCGGGCAAGCTCGGCGCGCCACAGCTCAACGGCATCGTCCGCGCCGACAACCTCACCTACATCAACACCAATTTCGGCACCAAGCTGACCAGCATGCGGCTGGCCGGACGCTTCACCAACGACCGGCTCGACCTCACCCAGCTCGACGCCAAGGCGGGCAGCGGCACGGTCAGCGCGCACGGCTCGATCGGGCTGTCGGCGGATGCCGGCTTCCCGGTCAATCTCGAAGCCAAGCTCGACAATGCCGCGCTCGCCACCGGGGATTCACTCGGCGCCACCGCGACCGGCACGCTGACCATTACCAACGGCAAGGACGGCGGGCTGATCAAGGGCGATTTGACCATTCCCAATGCGCGCTACGAAGTGGTCTATCAGGGCGCTGCCGAAGTGCAGGAACTGAAGGGCGTTCGCCGCAAGACCGACCAGCCGCGCCCGCATACGACCGCGAAACCGCCGAGCCCGATGGAGCTCAACATCCGCATCCGCGCGGACAACCAGATCTTCGTCAACGGCATGGGTCTCGAATCCGAATGGCGGATGTTCATGCGGGTCGAAGGCACGACAACGACCCCGATCGTGTCGGGCAACGCGACGATCGTGCGCGGCACCTACAATTTCGCCGGCAAGCGCTTCAACATCGACCGCGGCACGGTGCGCTTCAACGGCGGCGCGTTAAGCGATCCGGACATCGACATCTCGGCGTCGACCACGACCAACGGGATCAACGCGATCATCAACATCACCGGCACCGGACAACGGCCCTCGGTGGCGTTCACCTCGTCGCCGGCCTTGCCGCAGGACGAAGTGCTGAGCCGCCTGCTGTTCGGGTCGAGCCCGCAGAACCTGTCGCCGACCGAGGCGATCCAGCTCGCCGCCGCGCTCAATTCGCTGCGCGGCGGAGGCGGGGGCCTCAATCCGCTCGGCAAGCTCCGCAGCGCGGCGGGGATCGACCGCCTGCGCATTCTCAGCGCCGACCAGGCATCGGGCCGCGGCACTGCGCTTGCGGCGGGCAAGTACATAACCGACAATATCTATATCGAGATCATCACCGATGCCCGCGGCTTCACCGCCACCCAGCTGGAGATCGCGCTGACGCGGAGCCTGAGCCTGTTGTCGCAGACGGGCTCGTTCAGCGGATCGAGCGCGAGCTTGAAATACCAGAAGGATTTCTGAGGCTCATCGGGGCCGGCGAACCCCAACCGTCACCCCGGACTTGATCCGGGGTCCCGCTTCTTCATTCGGCAGGAAGAAGCGGGATGCCGGATCAGGTCCGGCATGACGAAGAGGTTACTGACACCAATGTAAACAGACTTCCCATTCTCCACCGAATCGAATATCCGGTATGGCGGAGAGGTGAGAAGCATGGAGCATTTCGACGTCCTCGTCGTCGGCGCGGGCATTTCGGGGATCGGCGCGGGCTATTACCTGCAGTCGCAGAGTCCCGACCGGACCTATGCGATCCTGGAAGGGCGGCCGCAGCTCGGCGGGACGTGGGACCTGTTCCGCTATCCGGGCATCCGCTCGGATTCGGACATGTACACGCTGGGCTATTCGTTCAAACCGTGGACCGATCCCAAGGCGATCGCCGACGGTCCGTCGATCCTGCGCTACCTCAACGACACCGCCCGGCAATACGGCATCGACCGGCACATCCGCTACAATCACCACGTCAAGACGGCGTCCTGGTCGAGCGAGGATGCGCGCTGGACAGTGACCGCGACCACCGCCGACGGGCCGATCACCCTGACCTGCAATTTCCTCTTCATGTGTTCGGGCTATTACAATTACGCCAAGGGCCATTCGCCCGATTTCGCCGGGGTCGAGGACTTCAAGGGCCGCATCGTCCACCCGCAATTCTGGCCGCAGGACCTCGATTATTCGGGCAAGAAGGTCGTGGTGATCGGCTCGGGCGCGACCGCGGTGACATTGGTGCCGGCGATGGCCGACCAGACCGCGAGCATCACCATGCTGCAGCGCTCGCCGACCTATATCGTTGCGCGGCCGGCCGAGGACGGCATGGCCAACTGGCTGCGCGGCAAGCTGCCGGCCAAGGCGGCCTATGGCCTGGTGCGCTGGCGCAACGTGCTGTTCGGCATGTTCTTCTTCAACCGCGCGCGCAAATATCCCAAGCAGGCGAAGGAACGGATCCTCGACATGGTCCGCGCCGAATTGCCCGATTACGATATCGAGACGCATTTCACGCCGCGCTACAATCCGTGGGACCAGCGCTTGTGCCTGGTGCCCGATGGCGACCTGTTCGCGGCGATCCGCGCCGGCAAGGCCGATGTCGTCACCGACACGATCGACCGCTTCCTGCCTGAGGGGATATTGCTCAATTCGGGCAAAACCCTCCCCGCGGACATCGTCGTCACCGCGACCGGGCTCGAACTGCAATTGCTGAGCGACGTCGAGTTCAGTGTCGATGGCGAGGCAAAGGACCTGTCCAGGACGATGAACTACAAGGGAATGATGTATTCGGGCATTCCCAACATGGCCTCGTCGTTCGGCTATACCAATGCATCGTGGACGCTGAAGGCCGACCTGACCTGCGCCTATGTCTGCCGCCTGCTCAACACGATGCGCAGGCGCGGCCTGCGGCAGGCGACGCCGCATCCGAGCGGGCCGGTGGGCGAGGAGCCGTTCCTCGATTTCACCTCCGGCTATGTCCAGCGCTCGATCGACAAATTCCCACGCCAGGGCGACCGCAAGCCGTGGCGGGTCCACCAGAATTACGTCAAGGACCTGATGGCGCTCAAATTCGGTTCGGTCGACGACGAGATGGATTTCTCGAACCCCGTGCCGAAGCCGGCGAAGAAGGCGGCGTGAAAATGCCGTCGCCCCGGCCTCCGCCGGGACGACACTATTCCACCCGGAGCAGCGTCACCCGGGCCTTGCCGTAGATCTTCTCCGCATCGATCGCGAACCCCGCGACCTCGACCTTCTCGCTGCGCGCGGTCTCGATGCTGACCCAGCTCGCCGGACCGACCCAGCCGAGCCGCGCGAGCTTGTCGAGTGCGACCGCGCCCGCGCCGGTTCCGTAAGGCGGGTCCATCATGACCAGGTCGAGCGGCGCTGCGGCCGGCCCGAGTCCCAGCACCGATTGCGCGCGGACATCGGCCTTGGCGCCCAGTTTCGCGATATTGGCACGGAGCACGTCGAGCGCGGCCTTGTCCTGCTCGACGAACAGGCACGACGCTGCGCCGCGCGACAAGGCTTCGAGCCCCAGCGCGCCCGATCCGGCGAACAGATCGGCGACCGCCAGGCCATCGAAACTGCCCAGCCGGCTCGTCAACATCGAGAACAGGGCTTCGCGCGTGCGGTCGGCGGTCGGGCGCGTGGTGTCGCCCTTCGGCGCGACGAGCGGCCGCGCACGCCATTGCCCGGCAATGATCCGCATTATTTGCGGCCGCGGGGCGGACGAGCGCCGCCCGATGGCTTGCCGCGTCCGCTGGCAGGGCCGCGCGCCGGCCGCGCGGGGCCGCGCGGTGCGGCTGGGGCGGCAGGCGCCTCGCCGCGTTCGTCACGGAAATTGCGCGAGCGCGAGCGGCGCGCGGAACCCGCCGCATCGCCGCGCACCGCCAGCGTTCCGTCGGCGCGCTGGCGCGGGCCCTTGGGCGGCTTGCCGGGCCGGGCGGGCCTGGCCGATGCCGGTTTGGCTGACGCCGGTTTGGCCGATGGCGGTTTCGCTCCCTGGGGCTTCGGCCGTGGCGGTTCGGCGCGGCGGTCGCTCACCGCCTGGACCTGCTTGCGCGACGGCTGCGGCAGGTCGAGCCGGGTCGGGTTGGCGCGGAAGGATTCGATGTCGTGCGTGCGCACCTCGCCGACCGCGCCGACCGGCAGGTCGCCAAGCACGAACGGGCCGTAGCGCGTGCGGATCAGGCGGCTGACTTCCAGCCCGAGATATTCGAGTACGCGCCGGACCTCGCGATTCTTGCCTTCGGTCAGCTTGAGCTCGATCCAGACATTGGCGCCGGTCCGGCGCTCCATATTGGCGTCGATCGATCCATAGCGGACGCCTTCGATCTCGACGCCTTCGATCAGGTCCTCGAGCTGCGTCTGGCTGACATTGCCGAAGGCGCGGGCGCGATACACGCGCTCGACCCCGGTCGCGGGCAATTCGAGCTGACGCTTGAGCCCGCCATCGGTGGTCAGCAGCAGCAGTCCCTCGGTGGCAAGGTCGAGCCGCCCGACAGGGACCAGCCGCGGCAGCCCCTTGGGCAGGCGATCGTAGATCGTCGGCCGCCCGCGCGGATCGCGCTCGGTGACCAGCAGGCCCTTGGGCTTGTGATAGAGGAACAGGCGCGCCGCTTCGGCCTCGCGCACCGGATTGCCGTCAACGGTCACGCCCTGGAGCGAGGTCAGCAAGGTCGCGGGTGTCTCGACAATGACGCCGTCGATCGCGACGCGGCCTTCGGCGATCATCCGTTCGACTTCGCGGCGCGAGGCGATTCCGGCGCGGGCCAACATTTTTGCGATACGCTGGTCGTCGGGGTTCTTGGCGGGAGACATTATCGCGCCAATATACCTATTGACCGGGGAGCGGGAAAAATTTTGCGAACCCGTGACGGTTGCCGGGCGTTCAGCCACGCCGGCGTAACGACGCGCGGACGAAACGATCCGCGCGCGAATGGGTTTGGAAGAACATGGTGTTCGGGAACAGGAAAAGGGTGATCACGCGGCTTCTGCTCGTCGAGGACGAGCCGCTGGTCGCGTTCGACAATGAGCATTCGCTGATCGAGGAGGGGTTCGAGGTCGTCGCGACCGTCGACCGCGTCGCCGATGCGCTCACAGTTCTGGGCGCCAATGCCGACGTCCATCTCGTCCTGGTCGATGTCAGCCTGGCCGATGGCAGCGGCATCGACGTCGCCCGCGCCGCGCATGCGCAAGGCGTGCCGGTGATCTTCTGTACCGGCGAATGCCCCGAGCCCGGCCGGCCCTATGCCCGCGGCTGTCTCGCCAAGCCCTATCGTCCGGTCGACCTGCTCGCCGCGATCGCCGCGGTCGATGGCCAGATCCAGGGCCGCGCCCGTCCGCGCCGGCTGCCGCGCGGCTTTTCGCTGTTCGATCAGGAAGCGGCTGCCGAATAGTCCGCCGGGTGACGGCGGGCTTGATGCATCGCAATGCTAACGTCTATCTGCGCCCCATGACCGAACCGCTCAGCACTGCCGCTCCCTCGACCTACCGCATCCGTGGCGCCACCGGCGACTGGGAAGTGATCATCGGGCTCGAGGTGCATGCGCAGGTCACCTCCGAAGCCAAGCTCTTCTCGGGCGCGGCGACCGCATTCGGGGCCGAGCCCAATACGCAGGTGTCGCTGGTCGATGCCGCGATGCCCGGCATGCTGCCCGTGCCCAATCGCGAGTGCATCCGCCAGGCGGTGCGCACCGGCATGGCGATCGACGCGGTGATCAACAAATGGTCGCGCTTCGATCGCAAGAATTACTTCTACGCCGATCTGCCGCAGGGGTATCAGATCAGCCAGCTCTACCATCCCCTGGTCGGCGCCGGCGCGATCGAGATCGAGCTGGAAGGCGAGGCCGAGCCGACCAAGCACATCGGCGTGGAGCGCATCCATGTCGAGCAGGACGCCGGCAAGCTGATGCACGACCAGCATCCGACGCGCTCCTATGTCGACCTCAACCGCTCGGGCGTCGCGCTGATGGAGATCGTCAGCAAGCCTGACATGCGCTCGCCGGCCGAGGCCGGGGCGTACCTGACCAAGTTGCGCTCGATCCTGCGCTATGTCGGGTCGTGCGACGGCAATATGGACCAGGGCTCGATGCGCGCCGACGTCAACGTCTCGGTCCGCAAGCCCGGCGACGAGTTCGGTACGCGCACCGAGACCAAGAACGTCAACTCGATCCGTTTCGTGATGCAGGCGATCGAGCATGAGGCGGCGCGCCAGGTCGACGTGATCGAGGCCGGCGGCAAGATCGTCCAGGAAACGCGGCTGTTCAATCCCGACACCGGCACGACGCGGTCGATGCGGTCGAAGGAGGACGCTCACGATTACCGCTATTTCCCCGATCCCGACCTGCTCCCGCTCGAGCTCGACGACGCGTTTCTCGTCGAATGCCGTGCGAGCCTGCCCGAACTGCCCGACGCCAAGCGCGCGCGCTACGAAGGACAGGGGGTTACGCCCTACCAGGCCAATGTCCTGACCGCCGAGGTCGAGACCGCGCGCTGGTTCGATACCTTGCTCGACGAGGGCGCCAAGCCCGTCGCCGCGGCGAACTGGGTGACATCGGAGCTGTTCGGCGCGCTCAACCGGCTCGGCAAGGACATCACCGAAAGCCCGATCGGTCCGGGCCAGGCGGCCGAACTGCTCGCCCTGGTCGCCGACGGCACGCTGTCGGGCACGCTTGCCAAGCAGGTGTTCGAACTGATGCTCGAGACCGGCGATGCGCCGGGCAAGATCGTCGAGGAGCGCGGGCTCAAGCAGACCTCGGACACCGGTGCGATCGAGGCGGTGATCGCCGATGTGCTGGCGAAGAATCCCGGCCAGCTCGAACAGTATCGCGGCGGCAAGGAAGCCTTGTTCGGCTTCTTCGTCGGCCAGACGATGAAGGCGATGCAGGGCAAGGCCAATCCGGCGGTCGTAAACGAGTTGCTGAAAAAGGCGCTTTCCTGAGCGATTTACTGATTCGCCCAGCCGCGCCCGCCGACCATGATGCGATCGCGCGGGTCTGGCTCGATGGCTGGTTGTCGACTGGCCTCAGCAATGGCGACGATCCGACGCCCGAGCAGATGCGCGAGCGGCTGGCCGAGGATGTGGGCAAATGGTCGGCGCTCATGGTCGCGGTGGCCGACGATCGCGTGATCGGCATGCTCGCTTTGTACCCTGGCAAGCTCGACCAGCTCTCCTCGCGCCCGAGCACAAAGGCATCGGCGTCGGCGAGGCGCTGTTCACGGAGGCGAAGCGGCTGATGCCCGACGGCTTCACGCTCTGGGCCAACTCCGCCAATGACCGCGCTCGCGCCTTCTATGAGCGCCACGGCATGACATTGGTCGAGCTCGGCCCGCGCCCCGACAAGCCCGAGCAGATCGTCGCGCATTACCGCTGGACGCCGGCCTGATTGCCGGGTGGCGGTTCGACCGCCCATGGGGGATTGGTCGCCGATTCCGGCGGATAGACGATGCTTCCGGGCCAGCGCGCCGCGATCCGGCGGTCGAGCGCGTGGAACGGCCCGCTCCAGCCCGTGCCGCCCTGCGGCTGATAGATCAAGATCGTAATCGCGCTGTCTTCGGGCGCCGCGTTCGTGGCGGCGATATCGGTGCCCGGCTCGGTGCAAAGATTGACCTCGAACCAGCCGCTATCGGGTTCGACCAGCGAGCGGACCGACCAGCCGCGCTCGCGTCCGAACGCCTCGATCTCGCGCTGCAAGGCGGGCCACCCCGCTTTCGGGCGATGCACGCTGAACGACGCGACCGGCGCGATCCCGGATCGACCGTCGCGCAAGACATTGTGGCACGACCGGTCGGTCTGGAGCCAGGGCATTGCGGCACTGGCTGTCAGGATGACCAGCAGGCCGATCGCCGCGGGCCATTGGTAGCGTCGGGCCGCGGCGCTGCGCGACTGCAGCGCGATCAGATACCAGGCGATCATCGCACCGATCACGCCGACGATGCCGAACCCGGTGACTGTCTGGAGATACTGGATCCAGCCCGCCGCGGTGTAGGCGCCGTCACTGACAGTCTCGATGCCATTGGTTGAGACGATCGGCAGCAGAGGAGCACGCAGAAAGAGCAAAGCAGGACCGAGCCCGCCGGTGACGAAGCCGCCCGCGCTGACGGTCAGCCAGTTGATGCGGCGCGATTGGCGGATCACGAGATAGGTCGGAAGACCGATCGCGAGCGCGATCACCACCGTAAAGAGCATGACGAACGGCACGAGGAAGAAGATGCCGAGCGCCAATGACAGGATCAGCGAGGCGATGAAGGCCGCACCGGTGATGGCGCATCCGCCGTCCGCGATGCCGGGCCGTTTCGTAGGCAAGGCGGCAATAGGCTCGGCCATATGACAATCCTTAAGTAATTAAGAGATTATCTAAATACTATCGCCTCAGGCAGCGGTCAATCCGCATGCGAATCGGATAGCGGTGCGCGGCAGGACTGCTATCCTTCCGGTCGATCCGTGCCTTGGGAGAGGAACGAAATGCGCCGCCTGATGTCGCTTATGATGTGTTTCCTGGCCGCGCCCGTCCTGGCGCAGACCACGCCCGCGCCAATGCCCACCCCGGCGCCGTCACCGGTGCCCGCCGCCGCACCGCTGCCGCGCGTCGCGATCGACACCACCGCCGGCCGCATCCTGGTCGAGGTGGAGATCAAGAAGGCGCCGATCAGCGCGGCCAATTTCCTGCGCTATGTCGATGCCAAGCGGCTCGACGGCATCACTTTCTACCGTACCTCGCACGTCGCCGAGCGGTTCGGGTTCATCCAGTTCGGGGTCAATGGCGATCCCAAGCTCGTCTTCCCGCCGATCAAGCACGAGCCGACCTCGCAGACCGGGATCAAGCATCTCGAAGGCACCTTGTCGCTGCCGCGCTTCGGGCCGGGCACCGCGCGGGGCGACTTCACGATCAGCATCGGCGACCAGCCGTCGTTCGACGCCGATCCGGCGCGCGACCCGGGCACCACCCGGCTCGACCTCGGCTATGCCGCGTTCGGGCGCGTGGTCGACGGAATGGACGTGGTGATGAAGATCTTCAGCGCGCCGATCAGCCCGACCGCGACCCTGCGCGGCTCGTTCAAGGGAGAAATCCCGGTCAAGCCGGTGCGGATCATCACCGCGCGGCGCGTGAAGGCCTGAGCTGCCCGGTCAGGAGATGGTCTGGACGCGGATGAGGCCCTTGGACCAGATCAGCAGGTTGTCGGGTCCGTCGCGGCGGATCAGCGGACCGTAAAAGCCCGCCGCGAACGCCTTTTCGCTGTTCTTCGCGGACAGGCCGTCAATCTCCTTCTGGCTGAGTCCCAGCGCATAAGGCAGCAAGTCCTCGAACTGGCCGAAGGCGGCGGTCAGTGCCGCGCGCGCCAGCTTGCCATGGTCCGCGCTCCACCGCGCGGCGTTTTCGCGCGGCTCGTACGAACGGGTTGCGAGTTGCACCACGCTCATGATCCGCTGGCGGTAGATCACTTCCGGCGTCGCGGCGGAGGCACCCTTGGGACGCACCAGCCGCTGCAGCGAGATTTCGCCGAGCACGCGGATCTGCGTGAAATCGGGCGATACCTCGTAGCGATAATCGACAAAGGCGAATTGCGGCGTGCCGGCGGTCGCCAGCAAGGTGGCACGGTCACCGTCACGGTTGACGGTAAAGCCCTGCGCCTGGAACCAGTCGAGCTTGTTGAGCCCCGCCTTGGTCGCCGCCAGCGCCAGCCCGGCCGTGTCGAAATTCCACAAGGCAGTGCGCAAGGGCACGACGATCTTTTCGGCCTGGGTTTTCGCGCGGTAGCCGAGCGTCTCGCGCCGATCGCGAGTGAAGGCGTCGAAAATCCAGTAGTCGAGCAGGCCGCCGCCATAGGATTCGGCGACGCGGCCGGTGTCGTAGGTCGTCTCGATGTCCGGTTGGCGCAGCGACACCTGCACCGCGCGTCCGCCGCTGACCATGCGGTCCGGTGCGGCGAGCGCAAAGGGCGCCTTGTCGGCGGGCGCGGCGACGGCATCGCTCATGCCGAGCGTCAGCGCGATGCACAGGCCGGACACCAATCTCATCTCACGCCTCCCGCAACCGGTAATATCGCGGGGCCGCCGTCGGCGACAGCGGCCCCGACGCGTCGTTACTTGCCCGGGTTCACGGTCTTCGCGAATTCCAGGAAGTTCTTCGAGAAGGCGTCCCGCAGATCCTGCTCGGCGCCCTCGGTCTCGTCCGTGGTCTTGGGCGGGAACTTCGACAGGCCGTTGCCGCCGCGACCCTTGACCAGGTTCGCCTTGGTCTGACCCTGGCGGAAGTCCTTGAAGATGAAGCGGTTGTTGAGCGAACGGCCGTAGATCGCCTTCTTGGTGTAGAAATTCTGGGTAACGATCAGTTCGGCATAGCAAGGCGCGGTCGACGAGCTCAGGCGATTGGTCGCCTTGGTCGTGATCTTGCGATCGCCGATCGCCGTCTCGTAGAAGATTTTCGATGGCGGCAGCTTGAGCGAGCTGGCCATGTCGAGCGACTTGAGCGCCTGGACCTGCAGCCGCGGCCCCAGCGCTTCCTTCAGATATTCGGCGTCGGCGACGTTGCGGTTCTTGTTTTTCGCGGCGTCGGCGACGGCGCCGATCACGCCGAAGCCCGACAGCCAGCCAGTGGTCATCGCCTTGCCCTCGAGGCTCGGGAACACGTGCAACTCGCACGCCGGCTCGATGGCGGCGGCCGGCGCCGCGGCGGTGTCCTGCGCCATTGCAGGGCTACTGGCCACACCGGCCAGGACCGCTGCCGCGGCAAGCGAAAGGTACGACTTCATCAAATCCTCCTGTTTGGAAACGTCAGTTGGTGGTGGTCGGCCGCTCGGGGGCGGCCGCCTGGGTCTCGGCCGCCGGCTGCGCATCGGCCTGCGGAGCGTCGGTGGCGGGTGCCGGTGCCGACATCGGCATGTCGGGAGTGAAGACGAAATCCTCACCGATTCGTCCCCGCAATTCGCGGCCCTTGGGAATGATGCTGGTCTTGCCCTGCACTGCCGCGCCGAAGATGCCGGCGGTGAAGACCACCGCGCCGGCGGCGGCGCCATTGTCCTTGCCTTCCTCGCGGTAACGGCCGTCAAGTTCGACGGTCTTGCCGTTGAGGTCGAGGCTGCGCAGCGCGATGCCCAGGATGCCGGCACGGCCGAATGCGCCCTTGCCGCCCCGGAAGGTCACTTCGCCATAGCCGATCGCGCCCTTGGGAATGACGACCATGCCATCGAGCAGGACGTCGCCGGCGACGACGATTCTGAACCGGTCGCCGACCGCGTTGGTCTTCGACGACAAGTCCTCGTCCAGGATCACCACGATCGGCGTCCCGGCGACGAGCGTCCTGGTCGGCGCCGGTGCTGCCGGCGCCGCCGACTGGACCGGTGCCACTGACGGCACGTCCTGGGCTTGAGATACCCCCGGCGCCGCGCTGCCCAGCAACGCGGCGAACAAGCAGATACGACCCTGCATATATTCCCCCTTGCCGGGGAATTTAGCGAGGCCGCGCGTTCAAGTCATTGCCTTTTTTGTGAAAGAACCATGACGGGTAACTTCGCTTCGTCGCGACCCAGCTACTGCGCGTCGCTGTCCTGGTTCCTGGTCTCGCCGCCGGTACCGGCATTGCCGGAGAACAGGCCGGGCGCGGTCATGGTCTCGGACTCGCGCCCGCCTTCGCCGCGCTCGACGGCGTCCTTGCGCGCCTCGACTTACTGTTGAAGGTCGCTGCGTTCGTCTTCGCGCGGAGATGTATCGGGCCGGGAATTAGTGTCGATCATCGGTTCATCCTTGCGGGTTGGCGGGGCCGGTCGGCTGCTCGCCGGGGGAGGGGATGTCGATATCCGGCGCGGGCGGGACGATCTCCGGCGGGGCGGGGCTCGGCTGCGCGGGCTGGCTCGGTTCGGGCGGCGCTTCGGGTGGCGGAGTGGTGGCCATGACGGCTCCTTTCGCGTCTCCAACGCGTTCATTGGACAGCGGGTTGCCTGCCGCCTTTGTCGTGACGGCCGATTGTCGGGTTGCCCCCGGGGCGTCACTTGCTATAGACGCCGCCGACCGGCGGTCCTCTCGCGGGCGTGGCGGAACTGGTAGACGCGCCGGATTTAGGTTCCGGTATCGCAAGATGTGGGGGTTCGAGTCCCTTCGCCCGCACCAGTCCCCGCGCTCCCTGGGCGGGGTGGCCACCAACAGATTTTCCGGAAAGATGAAGGCCTGAAATGCAGACTGTCGAGACGTTGAACGAGGGGCTGAAGCGCGCCTACACGCTGACGATCACCGCCAAGGAGATCGATGCCAAGGTCGATGCCGAGGTAAAGCGCGTCGCTCCCCAGGTGCGGATGCCCGGCTTCCGCCCCGGCAAGGTGCCGACCAACCTGGTCCGCAAGATGCACGGCGAGGCGCTGACGCAGGACGCGCTCAACTCGGCGATCCAGCAGGGCATCCAGGACCTGATCGGCAACGAGAAGCTGCGCCCCGCGATGCAGCCCTCGGTCCGGCTCGAGAATGACTATGAGACCGGCAAGGACGTCGAGCTCAAGGTCGAGCTCGAAGTGCTGCCCGACGTGCCGACCCCGGCGATCGACGACATCAAGCTCGAGCGCCTGACCGTGCCGGCCGACGATTCGGCGGTGCAGGAGCAGCTCGAGAAGTTCGCTGCCCAGCAGAAGAACTGGGAAGACGCCAAGGACAGCTACAAGGCCAAGACCGGCGACCTGGTCACCGTCGACTTCACCGGTAAGGATGCCAAGGGCGTCGCCTTCGACGGCGGCACCGGCACCGACATGGCGGTCGAGATCGGCTCTGGCCGGCTGATCCCGGGCTTCGAGGACCAGATCGTCGGCGTGAAGGCGGGCGACGAGAAGACCATCTCGGTCACTTTCCCCGAGGATTATCCGGCGGAGAACCTCGCCGGCCAGCCCGCGACCTTCGACCTCGTCGTCAAGTCGGTGAAGACCGCCGGCGAAACGAAGATCGACGACGGCCTCGCCAAGTCGCTCGGCCTCAACGATCTCGAGCAGCTCAAGGGCCTGCTCAAGGGCCAGGTCGAGCAGGAGCTCAATGGCCTGACCCGCACCTATATGAAGCGCAAGCTGCTCGATCAGCTCGCCGCGGGCCATGACTTCCCGGTCCCGCCGTCGATGGTCGAGGCCGAGTTCGAGCAGATCTGGGAGCAGCTCAAGCACGAAGCGACTCACGAGCCCGATCCCGAGGCGGCGCTGGCCGAGATGGAAAAGGAGCGCGACGATTATCACGCGATCGCCGAGCGTCGCGTGCGCCTGGGGCTGCTGCTCTCCGAGATCGGCCAGGCCAATGGCGTCGAGGTCACCTCGCAGGAAATGAACCGTCTCGTTTCGCAGGCGGCGATGCAGTACGCGCCCGAGGACCAGCAGCGCTTCCTCGACTATATCCGCAACGAGCCGATGGCCGCCGCCCAGCTGCGCGCCCCGCTCTATGAGGACAAGGTCGTCGACTTCCTGTTCTCGACCGCCAACATCACCGACCGCGAAGTGACTCGCGAGCAGCTCGAGGAAGCGATCGAGTCCGAGGACGGCTTCGCGACCGGCACGCATCATCACGATCACGACAACCACAAGCCCAAGGCCGCCAAGAAGACCGCCGCCAAGAAGCCGGCTGCCAAGGCCGACGATGCCAAGGCAGAGCCCAAGGCTGAGGAGCCGGTGAAGAAGGCAGCGGCCAAGAAGGCGCCGTCCAAGACCGACGAGAAGGCCGAGGCTCCGGCCGCCGAGGCGAAGGCCGAGGAACCGGCCAAGAAGGCCGCGACCAAGAAGGCGCCTGCCGCGAAGGCCGAGACGGCCGAAGAGGCTCCGGCCAAGAAGCCGGCCGCCAAGAAGGCGCCGGCGAAGAAGTAACAATTTACCCGGCCCGTGCTATCACGGGCCGGGGAATTGTCCCGGGGGCGCAGGGTAGATGACCGAACCACGCATCGCAGTCCTGCTGCCCTGCTATAACGAGGAAGCCGCGATCGCGCAGACGGTTGCCGGGTTCCGCGCGGCGCTGCCAGCCGCGACGATCTACGTCTACGACAACAATTCGACCGACCGCACCATCGAGGTTGCGCGCGCCGCCGGCGCCACGGTCCGTTCCGAGCGCATGCAGGGCAAGGGCAATGTCGTCCGCCGCATGTTCGCCGATGTGGACGCCGACATCTATGTGATGGCCGATGGCGATGCGACCTATGACGCCGAAGCCGCGCCGCAACTGGTCAGGCGGCTGGTCGACGAGCAGCTCGACATGGTGGTGGGCAGCCGGGTGACGCAGCAGGATGCCGCCTATCGCCGCGGCCACGTCATGGGCAACAAGCTGCTGACGGGCATGCTCGCGCGGCTGTTCGGGCGGAGTTTCACCGATATTCTATCGGGTTACCGGGTGTTCTCGCGGCGCTTCGTGAAGAGCTTCCCGGTGCTGACCGGCGGGTTCGAGATCGAGACCGAGATCAGCGTCCACGCGCTCGAGCTGAAGATGCCGGTCGGCGAGGTCGAGACGCGCTATTTCGCGCGACCCGAAGGATCGGCGTCGAAACTGTCGACCTATTCGGACGGTTTTCGCATCGTGAACACGATCGTGACGCTCTACCGGATCGAGCGGCCGCTGCTGTTCTTCGGGAGCGTCGGTGCGTTGCTCGCGCTGGCGGCGGTCGTGCTCGGCATCCCGCTGGCGATCACCTATCTCCACACCCACCTCGTCCCGCGCTTCCCGACCGCGATCCTCGCGACCGGGCTGATCATCCTCGCGGCGCTCTGCTTCTTCGCCGGGCTGATCCTCGACACGGTGGTGCGCGGCCGGCGCGAAGTGCGGCGGCTGGCCTATCTGGGGCATCCGGCGCCGGGAGGCTGATCGATGGAACTGGCCGAGGACGATCCGATTGTCCCCTCGCGGATCGAGCACAGGATCGACGACATCCGGATCGATGGCCGGACCGTCCAATATTACAATTATCTCGATTATCATTTCGAGGGCGACGCTGCCTATTTCCGCGCCCGTGCCTATGTCGACAATATGCGCCGCATCACGCTCTACGGTCCGTTCGCGGGGCCGGAGGACCTGGTGAGGGTGGAAGCGCCCGACATGGAGGCCGCCATTCTCACCTATCTCGAACGGCGCTTTCGCGTCGACCGGCGATGACGAACCGCCCGATCCGGCAACGGGAGGCTGACTGAACACGGAGGAACGTCATGCATTGGATGTTCATGCCGCTGGTGCGCTATTTTGACTTTTCGGGCCGATCGCGGCGGCTCGAATTCTGGCTGTTCTTCCTGCTCCATTTCGTCGCCGTCGCGGCGCTCGCCATCTGGATTTTCGGCATCCTCGCGTCGATCGGCGCGGCCGGCGACAATGGCCATGTCGTCGAGGAGGTCGCAGGATCGCTGGGACCGGCGATGACGGTGTTCGGCGTGTTCGCGCTCGTCACCTTCATCCCGTCGATCGCCGTGCAGGTCCGCCGTTTCCACGACCAGGACATGTCGGGCCTGCTCGTGTTGTTGAACCTGATCCCCGGCGGCGGGCTGGCCGTCTTGGTTTTCATGGCGCTGAAAGGGACCGATGGCCCGAACCGTTACGGACCTGACCCTCGCGCGGCTTAGCGACTCGCCTCAGAAATCGCTGATCCCGAACCGCGCGACGCCCTGATTATGTCCCGGCGGGTCGAGCACGCTGAGGTCGAGGTCGAGCGGCTGGCCGATCCAGTGCGCCAATGTCGTATGGTCGGCGACATCGTCATCGGTCAGCGGGTGGACCAGGGCGCGAAGCCCGCTGGTCTCGATCGTGCGGGCGATCGTGCCGCCGGCGGTCGCCGGGAAATGAATCTCGAACTGCGGAATCGGATGCGGGCCGACCGGACCGTCGGTCAGCCGCCCGATGAACAGGATCGGTGCGACGTCATCGACCATCATGTCGGCGAAACTGGCGCGCAACGCCTCGGCGGCAGGGCGCTCGGCCGGGTCGTAATAGATATGCGCGTGCCAGGGGGCGTTGTCGTTCATTGCCTTGTCTCCGGTCAGGCATTGCCGTTGCAGTCGACGCGCAGGAAGCGCTTCGTGGCGATGTCATACTCGATCGTAACCATCATGCAGCCGCCATCGAAGACGTGCGGCAGTCGATCGGCGCGACCTTCCCATCGGCGCTTGTCTGCCGGCAGGTCGTTGACCCAGTCTTGCCGACTGCCGCGTGCTCTCAGCGATCGGGGGAGAACAAGCGGCACGAGATAGACTGCTCGAACCTTGTCCATGCCGTCAAAGGCATAATAGCGGCCATAGTCTGCGATCGGGTGGGCTCCCGTCGGCAGGCGCACCGATGATTCTATCTCATCCATCAACGCGCGTTCGCGGCCCCCCTCCGAAGCGTTGGCGACCAGCAGCAGGGCAGGGATGGTGAGCGCGTACAGCCCGCGCATTACGCCAACCCCAGCGCGACCAGGCTCTCGCCGCTCGCGACGATCGCTTCCTCGGTCGAGCGGAATTGCCAGCCCAACATTTCGCGCGCCTTGGCATTGCTTGCCGCGGCGCGGATGCCGAGCCGCGGCATCGCTTCGCGCGCCAGCGGGTTGAACAGGCTCATCACGCGGATCAGCCAGTCGGGAATCTGGCGCAGATTCGCCGCCTTGGCTGCTTTCTCGCCCATGCCCTGGCGGAGGATCACCGCCATGTCGTGGATCGAGACGGGCTCGCCCGCGACCGCCAGGAAGCGTTCGCCCCTGGCCTCGGGCGCGGTCATTGCCTTGATCTGCATGCCGGCGACGTCGCGTACGTCGACCACGCCGAAATAGAGCCGCGGCGCACCGGGCAATGTGCCCTCGAGCATGCGCTTGATGATCTCGATCGAGGTCGAGAGATCCTCGTTGAGCACCGGCCCGAAAATGCCGACGGGGTTGACCACCGAGAGCTCGAGCCCGTCGCCCTCGCGGTCGATGAAATCCCAGGCTGTACGCTCGGCGAGCGTCTTGGACTTCATATAGGGCTGGACCGCGGGGCCATCGACGTCTGTCCAGTCGGCCTCGGTATAGGCCGATGCCTTGTCGCCATGGCCGTAACCGATCGCCGCGAAGGACGAAGTCAGGACAATTCGATTCAACTTCGCGTCGCGAGCTGCTTTGAGGACACGGAGCGTCCCGTCGACCGCGGGGCGAATCAGCTCATTCTCGTCCTTGGGCTGCTCGATCGGGAAAGGAGAAGCGACATGCTGGACATAATCGCATCCCGCGACCGCGTCGGCCCAGCCGTCATCCCTGCCCAGGTCGGCAGCGACGAAGCTCAATCGGTCGAGGTTGGTGGCGCCGGCCCGTGCGAGCGTGTCGCGGACGACGGCTTCCTTCGCCAGCGACCGCACCGACGTACGGACGCTGTGGCCCGCTTCCAGCAATTGCAGGATGACATGCCCGCCGACGAACCCCGATCCGCCGGTCACCAGAACCATGCTCATGCGCCGATCCCCTCTGCCTTTCCCCGGAAGGTGGTCGCATGGCGCGGCGCCTGCAAGCGACTCGCGCGTAGGGGTACGAAGTTTGTGGTGTTTCCGTTCGCCCTACCCCGGACCGTCATGCCGGCTCAGGTCCCGCATGACGGGAAAAAGAGACTCACGCGTGGAGTAGCGACTTTAGCGCCGTTAGCGTCCTGCCAGCCCGCCGGCCAGGACTCACGCGTTATGACCGCGACTTTAGCGACGCTTCCGCCGTTGCGTGCGGCCCGGCAACGCCGTTCATCATCCCGCCCCCTTGCGCCCCGCCCGGCGAGCGCCGAAATAGGGGCCAAGCAAGGCATAAGGAACCTGAGAGACCATCATGCATAATCCGTTCGAATCCGGCCAGTTCGCTCCTCCGGGCTTCCAGGTCGATCCCATCACCGGTGGGCTCGTGCCGATCGTCATCGAGCAGTCGAACCGCGGCGAGCGCAGCTTCGACATCTATTCGCGCCTGCTGCGCGAGCGGATCATCTTCGTGGTCGGCCCGGTCGAGGATCACATGGCGTCGCTGATCACCGCGCAGCTGCTGTTCCTCGAATCGGAAAACCCGAAGAAGGACATCTTCATGTACATCAACTCGCCGGGCGGCGTCGTCACGGCGGGCATGGCGATCCACGACACGATGCAGTACATCCGCCCGCGCGTCGGCACGGTGTGCATCGGCCAGGCGGCGTCGATGGGCAGCTTCCTGCTGGCCTCGGGCGAGCCCGGCATGCGCGTGGCGCTGACCAATGCCCGGATCATGATCCACCAGCCGTCGGGCGGCGCGCAGGGCATGGCCTCGGACATCGAAATCCAGGCCAAGGAAATCCTCCGCATCCGTCAGCGGATGAACGACCTCTATTCCAAATATACCGGCCAGCCGATCGACGTGATCGAGCGCTCGATGGACCGCGACAAGTTCCTCGAAGCCGATGAGGCCAAGGAATTTGGTCTGATCGACGAGGTGTTCGACAAGCGTCCGGCGCCTGCCGACGAAGCGCAAGCGGCCTGAGGATAGAGGGGGCAGGGGAAATGTTCGTTCCTTTGCCCCTGCTCATCCTGGCGGGAATCGTGTTCGGGGCGCTGCTGGTGCTGGCGTTCCGGCCGCGCGGGCGGCGCGACGACGATCTGATGTCGGCGCCTCGCCCACAGGCATACCGCCCGTCACCGGCCTATCAGCCGCAGGCGCCGCAGATGGCGATGACGCCGGTTCCGACCGGCACTTTGCCGCCCGAGGTCGAGGGGCAGGTGATGGCGCTGCTCCAGCAGGACCAGCTGATCATGGCGATCAAACTGGTTCGCGAGGCGACCGGTCTGGGGCTTCGAGAAGCCAAGGACCTGGCAGAGAATATGCGGCGGTCGGTACCGCCGCTGCGATGACGCGGTTAACGCGGCATGATTTTTATTGTGGGTTTACGACGGCGCGCTAACATGCGTGCCCGGAAACGCGGTACGCGCCCGTATTTGCGCGCGACGAGGTGATTGAATGCCCAAGTTAGATGGCGGCGACTCGAAGAGCACCCTGTATTGCTCGTTCTGCGGCAAGTCGCAGCACGAAGTGCGCAAGCTCATCGCGGGACCGACCGTGTTCATTTGCGACGAGTGCGTCGAGCTCTGCAACGACATCATCCGCGAGGAAACGAAGTCGGCGCTGGTGTCGAAGAAGGACGGTGGCGTCCCGACGCCGCAGGAAATCTGCGACGTGCTCGACGATTACGTGATCGGTCAGAAGCAGGCCAAGCGCGTGCTCTCGGTCGCGGTGCACAACCATTACAAGCGGCTCAACCACGGTGCCAAGGGCGCCGATGTCGAGCTCGCCAAGTCGAACATCCTGCTGGTCGGCCCGACCGGGTGCGGCAAGACCCTGCTCGCGCAGACGCTGGCCCGCATCCTCGACGTGCCGTTCACGATGGCCGATGCGACGACGCTGACCGAAGCCGGCTATGTCGGCGAGGATGTCGAGAACATCATCCTCAAGCTGCTCCAGGCGTCCGACTACAATGTCGAGCGCGCGCAGCGCGGCATCGTCTATATCGACGAGATCGACAAGATCAGCCGCAAGGCCGAGAATCCCTCGATCACTCGCGACGTGTCGGGCGAAGGCGTGCAGCAGGCATTGCTCAAGCTGATGGAAGGCACCACTGCGTCGGTGCCGCCGCAGGGCGGCCGCAAGCACCCGCAGCAGGAATTCCTCCAGGTCGACACGACCAACATCCTGTTCATCTGCGGTGGCGCCTTTTCGGGCCTCGAAAAGATCATCGGCGATCGCCTGCAGGGCAAGTCGATCGGATTCGGTGCCTATGTCGCCGCACCCGAAGAGCGCCGCACCGGCGAAGTGCTCAAGTCGGTCGAGCCCGAGGATCTGCTCAAGTTCGGCCTGATCCCCGAATTCGTCGGCCGTCTGCCCGTCATCGCGACGCTGGAAGACCTTGACGAGCCGGCCCTGGTCAAGATCCTGTCCGAGCCGAAGAACGCCCTGGTCAAACAGTATCAGAAGCTGTTCGACATGGAGGACGTCAAGCTCGGCTTCACCGACGACGCGCTGTCGACGGTCGCGCGCAAGGCGATCGACCGCAAGACCGGCGCGCGCGGGCTGCGCTCGATCCTCGAGGGCATCTTGCTCGACACGATGTTCGACCTGCCCAGCATGGACGGGGTCGACGAAGTGATGATCGACAAGGACGTGGTCGAAGGCCGCAAGGAACCGATCCGCGTCTATGCCAAGAAGGAAAAGGAAAAGGCCGGCGACGCCGCCTGATCCATTCCCTTCCGGTTCGATTCAACAACGGGCGGCGGTCGTATAGACCGGCGCCCGTTGGCGTCAGGAGGGATGGATGCTCGAGCTCAGGCCCAATTGCGAATGCTGCGACCGCGACTTGCCGCCCGACAGTCCGGACGCACGGATCTGCACGTTCGAATGCACCTTCTGCGCGGATTGCGCCGAGGGCGTGCTGGCCGGCATCTGCCCCAATTGCGGGGGTAATTTCACTGCCCGCCCGATCCGGCCGGCGCCGATGCTGGAACGCTATCCGGTATCGACCAGGCGCGTCGTCAAGGCCGAGGGCTGCAAGGCGGCATGAGCGACATCCGCGCCGGCACCAGGGCTGATCGCGATGTGGTCGCGACGATGCTCGCGCGCGCCTTCGCCGACGATCCCGCAACCTCCTACATCTTTCCCGATCCCGCCGAGCGCGCGAAGCGGCTGCCGAGGATGTTCCGGCTGATCTTCGATGAGGATGTCGGCGGCATGCCGCTGGTGACCGGGGACGGCGAGGCAGCGACCCTGTGGCGCAAGCCCGGCCAGGCCGAGATCGGCAAGCTCGAGATGCTTCGCCAGCTCTTCCCGCTGATCGGCGCGTTCGGGTCGGCATTGGGCCGGGCGATGCGGGTCGGCGAGGCGATCGACGCGCATCATCCGCCGGGTCCCTATTGGTACCTCCACATCGCCGGGGTCGACCCGGCGCACCAGGGCAAGGGCCTGGGCTCGGCCTCGATCCGCCAGGGTCTGGCGCGCGCGAGGGAGGAGGGGCTGCCGGCCTTCCTGGAGACCGCGACCGAGCGCAATGTCAGCCTCTACCAGTCGCTCGGCTTCGAGGTGATCGATGAATGGCACGTGCCGAGGGGCGGGCCCCGATTCTGGTCGATGCTGAACTCCAGGCCGTAGGTCCGGCGGTTCGATTCAACACTCGTCGCAACCCGTTTATCGAGTCGCGCCAGGATGGCCGGCTCAGAACAACCCAGGCACGAAGCGCTTCACGCGCACGGCATAATCGTCATAGGCCGCGCCGAATTGCTCGCGCAGCAGCCGCTCCTCATGGCTGATCCGCATCCAGGTGGCGAAGGCATAGATCGGCACGCCGAGGATCAGGTTGAAAGCGTGTCCGAACGCGATCGCCATGGCGAGCATGAAGAACGACAAGGCGACGTAGATCGGATGCCGTATCCGGGCGAACGGCCCGGTCTGGACGAGCGTGTGATCGGTCCGTGTCCGGGCGACCAATGCCCAGTTCTTGCCCATCGCCCGCGACGAGGCATCGAACAGCCAGACCGCACCCAGCATCAGGACCAGCACGGCCGCGGCCTCGACGATCGCCTTGGCCGACATCGGATCGAGCGTGACGAGGATCGGGCCGTACCCGATAACGCCGATGCCGATGCCCTGGACGATGATCCACAGCCAGGTGATCGACGCCTTGCGCGACACCGGCGCCGGGACGTCGCGACGGGCGCGGTAGCGGGCCGCCATCAGCGCGATGAAGAAGAGCAGGAAGCCCGTCATGATCGCCGCCAGGCCGGGAAGCCCGACGGGATCGAGGTGAAGATAACTGGCCATTGCCGCTCTAGACTCCCTGCCGGCGCGATCCGTGGCTCATTTCTTGAGCCCGGCCTGGTAATCCTCGACCGCGCGCGACCGTTTGAGCACGCGGGCATAGGGATCGACCAGCACGCGCGTATCGGCGGGCACGTCGATCGTCGCGGCGCCGTCGGGCATGTCGACCTTCACGAGCTTGTCGCCGATCTGCACTTCGATCGGCATCGGGAAGGGGAGGTTGTCGGGGGTCAGCCAGATCAAATGGAGCTGGTCGCCGCTGCGTGCCTCGACCAGCTCGGGGAGCGCGGCCTTGCGCAGGTAGACGTTGAAGAACCAGTCATAGTCCTTGCCCGTAACCTTGCGGACGAAATCCTCATATTCACGGGTCGACCCGTAGCGCGGCGAGAAATTGCCCGGCTTGGGATCGGTGCGGCCATAGACTTCGAGCCGGGTGACGTCCCAGAAATCCTTCTCGCCGATCAGCCAGCGCAGCGTGTGGAGCATCCACGCGCCCTTGTAATAGATGTCCTGGCCCGGACCGCCCTTGGTCGGCTCGTAGACCTCTTCCTCGGTGATCCATTTGCCGCGGACGATCGGCACCAGGTTGAGCACCTTGTTGCGCTGGTCGTCCATCATCGTCGCGTAGCGGGCCCAGCCTTCGCGCCACAGGCCGTAGGCGGGCTGCATGTATTCGCCATAGCCTTCGTGGATCCAGTAATCGTCCCAGTTCGCCGCGGTGACCTGGTTGCCGAACCATTCGTGGCTGAATTCGTGCTGGAACAGCCAGTCAAAACCCTCAGGCAACTTCTTGTAATTGTTGCCATAGGCGTTGATCGTCTGATGCTCCATGCCAAGATGCGGCGTCTCGACCACGCCGAGTTTCTCGTCGCCGAACGGATAGGGGCCGACCGTGCTTTCGAAGAAATCGAGCGTCGGCGCGAACTCGGCGAACAGCTTCTTGGCCTTGTCCTCCTCGCCCGGCAGATACCAGTAGAACATCGGGATCGTGTTGCCGAAGCGGCTCTTGTAATCGCCCGAAATCACTTCGTACGGCCCGACATTGAGCGCGATTGCATAGGTGTTGGGATGCTTCACTTCCCAATTCCATGTCTCGCGGCCGTCGACCTCGGTGTCCACGCCCTTGAACACGCCGTTCGACGGTGCCTTCAGGCCCTTGGGCACGGTGATGTGAAGCGCGACCTTGCCCGGCTCGCCCTCGGGGAAGTCGAGGCAGGGCCACAGGATGTCGCAGCCATAGCCTTCGCTGGTAGTGGCGAACCACAAGCGGCCGTCCCTGGTCTTCGACCAGACCGCGCCATCGTCCCACGGCGCGTTCAAGGCGACGTGCGGGGTACCGCCATAGACGATCGTCGCCTGCAGCCGCTCGCCCGTGGCATAGGTCCTGGGCAGCTTGATGATCAGTCGCCCGTCGGGGTTCGACCAGGCGCTGGCGGGCAATTTCTGTCCCATGATCGCGACCGCGCTTGGGCCCAGATTCTTGTCGAGGTCGATCACCAGGCGGTCGAGCGGCGCCTTGGCGGTGAAGGTGAGGATCGCGAGACTCTTCAATTGCTCGGTGTCGGGGAGCACTTCGAATGACAGATCGGCACTGTCGAACTGCAATTTGGCCTGGTCTGGATCGACCGCGCCGCCCGACCGCTGCGTCTGCGGCGTCAGCGGGGGTTCACCTTTCTTCGGTAAGGTCGCGGCACCCGCCATGGCGGCGGCGCAGAAGAGGCTTATCCCCACCATTCCAGCGACGAGACGGTGCTGGCGATTGATGGAACGCTTACCCTTCCCATATACGTAGGCAAAAGCGCCTCGGTTGGGCGCCCCCGGAGTATCCATGACTACCCAATCCCTCCCCGTATTGCCGCTGCGCGACATCGTCGTGTTTCCGCATATGATCGTGCCGTTGTTCGTCGGCCGCGACAAGTCGGTTGCGGCGCTCGAAACCGCGATGGCTGCCGACAAGGAGATTTTCCTCGTCGCCCAGCTCGATCCCGCGCAGGACGACCCGCAGCGCGACGACCTGTACGACATGGGCGTGGTCGCCACGATCCTGCAGCTGCTGAAGCTGCCCGACGGCACGGTCCGCGTGCTGGTCGAAGGGAAGACCCGCGCCAACCTGTCGATGCTGGCCGGCAGCGGCGATCACCTGACCGCCGAGGTCGAGCGGATCGACGAGGAAGCCGAGCAGGGCGTCGAGATCCAGGCGCTGATGCGTTCGGTGATCGACCAGTTCGAGAATTATTCGAAGCTCAACCGCAAGCTGCCGGCCGAGACCGCGGTGCAGATGAGCGAGATCGAGGAGCCGTCGCGGCTGGCGGATTCGATCGCCGGCAACATCGCGATCAAGGTCGCGGAGAAGCAGGCTCTGCTGGTCGAGCTCGACCAGTCGAAGCGGCTCGAGATGGTCTATGCCTTCATGGAAGGCGAGCTCGGCGTCCTGCAGGTCGAGAAGAAGATCAAGTCGCGGGTCAAGCGCCAGATGGAGAAGACCCAGCGCGAATATTACCTCAACGAGCAGTTGAAGGCGATCCAGCGCGAGCTCGGCAACGAGGGCGAGGAAGGCGATGGCGACGAGATCGCCGAGCTGACCCAGAAGATCGCGACGCTCAAGCTGTCGAAGGAAGCGCGCACCAAGGCGACCGCCGAGCTCAAGAAGCTCAAGACGATGGCACCGATGTCGGCCGAGGCCACCGTGGTGCGCAACTATCTCGACGTGCTGCTTGGCTTGCCCTGGGGCAAGAAGTCCAAGCTCAAGAAGGATATCGCGGCGGCGCAGGCGGTGCTCGACGAGGACCATTATGCGCTCGAGAAGGTCAAGGACCGGATCGTCGAATATCTCGCGGTCCAGGCGCGCACCAACAAGCTCAAGGGGCCGATCCTGTGCCTCGTCGGCCCGCCCGGCGTCGGCAAGACCTCGCTCGGCAAGTCGATCGCCAAGGCGACCGGCCGTGAGTTCGTG
>FTCZ01005857.1_pt1 | contig 68452 bp, 61 predicted proteins | sample 1658871 | NCBI WGS metagenome assembly FTCZ01 (sample SAMEA3914864, study PRJEB12502) | metagenome | biome: forest; material: soil | place: USA | collected 2012-03-12 | depth 0.3 m | reverse complement strand
GCACCGTCGTCGTCGTTACCGGCATCCGCCGCGGCATTGAATCCGCCATCAACGTCAAGAAGCGCTCGGACGACATCGTCGAAGCCGTGTCGGCCGAAGACATCGGCAAGCTGCCCGATCAGTCGATCGCTGAATCGATTGCCCGTCTGCCGGGCGTCGCCGCGCAACGCCTCGACGGCCGCGCTCAGGAAATCTCGGTCCGTGGTCTCGGCCCCGACTTCACCTCGGCCCTGTTGAACGGCCGTGAGCAGGTCTCCTCCAACAACAACCGCTCCGTCGAATTCGACCAGTATCCGGCCGAACTGCTGAGCGGCGTGGAAATCTACAAGACCCCGGATTCGGGCCTGGTGTCGCAGGGCATGGCCGGTACGGTCGACCTGCAAACCATCCGTCCGCTGGCCTATGGCAAGCGCACGTTTGCGGTCAATGTTCGCGGCGAATCGGAATCGCTGGGCGCACTGAATGCCGGTACCAAGGCGACCGGCAATCGCGAAAGCTTCATGTACGTCGACCAGTTCCTGAACAAGACCCTGGGCGTCGCCATTGGCTATGCTCACATGGAAAGCCCGCAACAGGCCGAAAAGTACAACGCCTGGGGCTATGCCACCGACGGTTCCAACTACATCCTGGGCGGCGCCAAGCCGTACGTGCAATCGGATGACCTGAAGCGCGACGGCCTGATGGGCACGATCGAGTGGAAGCCGACGGACCAACTGCATTCGACGGTCGACCTCTACTATTCGACCTTCCAGAACACCGAAATCCTGCGCGGCATCGAACTCGGCCTGGCCGAGTGGGGTGGCAACGGCAATAATGGCGGCATCGGCGTCAGCAATGAAGTCGTCAATAACGGTCTGGTCACCAGCTATACGGCGACTGGCGTCAAGGGCGTCGTTCGTAACGACGAAGACGCGCGTAACGACACGCTGAAGGCTGTCGGCTGGAACATCGCCTACACCCCGAACGACAAGTGGACGCTGGCCGCCGACCTGTCGCACTCGGATATCCACCGTACCGACGTCGTGCTGGAAAACTATTCGGGTACCGGTCCGGGCGCCAATAACGGCCAGCCGGGTACCGGCGCGACCGATACGCTGAACGTGACGATGCTGCCGAACGGCGGGTTCACCTTCCATTCGACGACCGGCCTTAACTATGCCGATCCGAACAATATCCTGATCACCTCGTCGCAAGGCTGGGGCGGCACGGTCACTGATTATCAGCATGGCAACACCGTCTATCCGTACGGCCAGATGGGCTACTATAACCGTCCGCGCACCATCGATGCGCTGAACGCCATCAAACTGTCGGCCAAGCGCGTCATCGACAATTCCTTCGTCGACAGCATGGAATTCGGCGTCAATGCCAACCAGCGCACCAAGGACCTGATCAACGACGAATACTTCCTGGAACTGCCGGGCGGTGTGGCGTCGATGAAGATCCCGACGGCGGCGCTCGTCGGCTCAACCTCGCTGTCGTTCATCGGCCTTGGCAACATGGTCAGCTACGATCCGATGTATCTGATCAACAACCACGTCTATAACCTGGTTGCCAATGTCAGCGCCGACGTCTCGACCAAGAGCTGGCACGTCGAGGAAAAGGTCACCACGGCCTACGCCAAGTTCAATATCAACTCCAAGGTCGGCGATGTGCCGCTGACCGGTAACTTCGGTCTGCAATACGTCTATGCCGATCAGTCGTCGACCGCGGTCGCCGGCGCCAGCAGCGCGACTAATCCGATTGCCGTCCCGGTCGCCGGTGGTGCCAAATATGGCGACTGGCTGCCCAGCATGAACCTGAACTTCCACCTGGCCGACGATCAGGCTCTGCGTATCGGCCTTGCCCGCACGCAAGCCCGCCCGCGTATGGACCAGATGGATGCGGCCGTCGAATACGGCTTCAACAGCGGCAACTGCGCCAACGCCACCTGCTCCAACGCCACGACTGCGGACCTGACCCGCAGCCCGTGGAGCGGCAGCGGCGGCAACCCGACGCTGAAGCCCTACCTGGCCGACAACTACGACCTGTCGTGGGAAAAGTACTTTGGCCGCAAGGGCTATATTTCGTTTGCCGTCTTCGACAAGGAAATCAAGACCTGGGTCTTCGACGTCTCCAAGCCGTATAACTTCTCCGGCTTCCAGGCGACCGCTGGCTACAACCCGACCATCACGCAGGGCCTGGTCACGATCCCGGAAAACATCAGCGGCGGCTATATCCGCGGCGAGGAATTCTCGGTCAACGTGCCGCTCAACATGGTCAGCCCGTGGCTTGACGGCTTCGGCATCCAGTCGAGCTTCTCGCTGACCAACAGCCGGATCACCAATCCGAACGGTGGTGGCGCGATCGAAATCCCGGGCTTCTCGCACGAGGTCGACAACACCACGATCTACTTCGAAAAGTGGGGCTTCTCGGCCCGCGTTTCCGACCGTCACCGCTCCAAGTACCTGGCGGAAATCAACGGCTTCGGCAACGGTCTGACCGAAGTCGATGCTGAAGGTGAATCCGTGGTCGACGCCCAGATCGGTTACGAAATCCAGTCGGGCCCGATGAAGGGCGTGAACCTGATGCTGCAAGCCGACAACATCACCAACGCGCCGTTCACCACCTTCTCGAACGGCGACAAGCGCCAGACCCTGTACTACCAAAAGTACGGCTCGAACTATCTGTTCGGTGCCAGCTACAAGTTCTAAGCGTTTGAGACTATAGATGAGGGCCTTGCCGGCGCGACCGGCAAGGCCCTTTTTCTTTGGGATATCCAGGGATCATGAGCGACAACCGTATCGCAAGCGTCGTCATCGTCGGCGGCGGCACGGCGGGCTGGATGAGCGCCGCCTTGCTGGCGCGTACCTTGCCGCAGATCAGAGTGCGGCTGATCGAATCCGAGGAAATCGGCACGGTCGGGGTCGGCGAAGCCACCATTCCCGCTATTCAGCTGTTCAACAATCTGCTCGGCCTCGACGAAGACGACGTCCTGCGTCACACCGAAGGCACGTTCAAGCTCGGTATCGAATTTGTCGACTGGTACGCGCGCGGTCATCGCTACAGCCACATGTTCGGCCCAATCGGCCAGCCGATCGGTCTTCTGCCGTTTTATCAGTACTGGCTGCGTCAGCATCTCGACGGGTGCGGCGGCAGTCTTTGGGACTATTCATTCAATGACATTGCCGCCAAAACCGGCAAGTTTGCCCGCCTGCCACGCATTCCCGACTCGCCGCTCGAAGGCCTGGTTCACGCCATCCAGTTCGACGCCGGCCTCTATGCCAGATATCTGCGTGCCTGGTGCGAAAAGGCAGGGGTGGTGCGCACCGAGGGCCGGGTCACCGGCGTCGACGTCCGCGATGGTGGCTTCATCGATCGCCTGACCCTGCAAAGCGGTGAAGTCGTCACCGGCGACCTGTTCATCGATTGCTCGGGCTTTCGCGGCCTGCTGATCGAACAGGCCCTGCACGCCGGCTACGACGATTGGACGTCGTACTTGCCATGCGATCGCGCCGTCGCCGTACCCTGCACCCGCACCGGTGATCCTATTCCTTATACACGGGCGACGGCGCACACGGCGGGTTGGCAGTGGCGCATTCCGCTGCAGCATCGCACCGGCAATGGCCACGTCTTCAGCAGTGCCTTCATGTCCGACGACGAAGCGACGCAGATCCTGATGGTCAATCTCGATGGCGAAGCCCTGGCGGATCCGCGCGTGCTGAGATTCACTGCCGGCCGACGCAAGGCCTTCTGGGTCGGCAATTGCGTGGCGCTCGGCCTGGCTTCGGGCTTCCTCGAGCCGCTGGAATCGACCAGCATTCATCTGGCCCAGGCCGGGATGATCCGTCTGCTGACCATGTTCCCGGACAAGGGATTCAACCCGGTCGAGATCGCCGAGTACAATCGCCTGACGGCGCGCGAATACGACTATGTCCGCGATTTCCTCGTCCTGCATTATACGGCGACGACGCGCGACGACAGCGCCTTCTGGCGCCATTGCCGCAACATGGCGCTGCCCGACAGCCTGGCCGCCAAGATCGAGCTGTTTCGCGAACATGGCCGCCTGAGCATCGAAGCCGACGATCTGTTCCGCGAGGCGTCGTGGGTCCAGGTGCTGATCGGTCAGGGTATTGTGCCGAAAGCGGCCTCGCCCCTGGTTGACGCCTTGAGCGACGCCCAGACGAGCGAGCTGTTCACCAATCTGCGCGCCATCATGACTCACACAGCACAGCGACTGCCATCACACGCCGCCTTCCTCGACCGCTTCTGCAAGGCGAACGCCGCATGACACCGATCCGTTCGATCCTTATTCTGGGCGGCGGCACGGCGGGCTGGATGAGCGCCGCCGCGCTGGCACGCGCCTGCGGGCCACAGGTTAAGATCACCCTTGTCGAATCTGCCGAGATCGGCATTGTCGGCGTCGGCGAGGCCACCGTGCCGTCGATCAAGCAGTTCAACGCCATGCTCGATATCTCCGAAGGCGACTTCCTCAAGGCGACCAAGGCGACGTTTAAGCTCGGCATCCAGTTCAATGACTGGCGCCGGCTCGGACACACCTATTTTCACCCGTTCGGTGTCTACGGGCTCGGCAACGATCTCGGCGCGTTTCATCAGCACTGGCTGATGCTGAAGGCGCATGGCCTGATCGGCGACGACAACCTCGATGCCTATTCGCTCTGCGCCACGGCGGGTCTCGCCGGCAAGGTAACGCAGCAAAATCCCGACCCGGCCTCGCCCTATTCCAAGCTGTTCTCGGCCTACCATTTCGATGCCAGCCTCTATGCCGCCTTCATGCGCGACTATGCTGAACGTTTTGGCGTGACACGCGTCGAAGGCCAGGTGGTCGAGCTAGCGCGCGACGGCGAAAACGGCCTCGTCCGTACCCTGACATTACAAGATGGGCGTGAGCTGAGCGCTGACCTGTTCATCGACTGCTCGGGCTTTCGCGCCCTGCTGAGCCAGGACGTGCCCTACCAGGACTGGAGCCACTGGCTGCCGATGGACCGCGCCTGGGCGATGCCGTGCGAGATCAGCGGCAACCGCATTCCTTACACCATATCGACGGCGACCGAAGGCGGCTGGATGTGGCGGATTCCGCTGCAGCATCGTATCGGCAATGGTCACGTTTTTTCGTCTCGGTTCATGGATGAGGACCGTGCCCGCGATGTCCTGATTGACGCTATTCCCGGCAATGCCCTGGCCGATCCGCGCCTGATCCGCTTTAAGACCGGCCGCCGCGAGGTTGCGTGGTCGGGCAATGTCATAACCATCGGCCTGTCGGGTGGCTTCATCGAACCACTGGAATCGACCAGTATCTATCTGATCCAGTCGACCTTGCACAAACTGCTCAACCAGTTTCCGGATCGGACGTTTGCTCCGGCCAATATCGCCCTGTTCAATAAGCGCGTCGCCGAAGATTACGACCACGTCCGTGACATCGTTATCTTGCATTACCACCTGACCGAGCGCGACGACTCCGCGCTGTGGAACCACGTCCGCACCATGGCCATTCCCGACGATCTGCAACAGCGGCTCGACGTTTTTCGCGAACGCGGCCTAATCGCCAATGAACCGGGTGAGATGTTCGGTGCCACCTCGTGGCTGGCCATCATGATCGGTCAGGGGGTGATCCCGCGCAGCTACAGCCCGTTGATGGATGGTCTCGACAAGACCACTCTGGGTGGCCAGATGGCGCAAATCCGCGCGCGCATTCAGGCGGCGGCCGAACCCTTGCCGAGCCAGGACGCCTTCCTCAAACATCACGGCCTGATCTAGCCGAAGACGCGCGTCAGGAAGGTGCGCGTATCGCTGTAAAGCGTACCCTTGCCGCGAAATGGCACCGAAAAGGCCGCGGCGGTATCGGCATGGCTCAGCTTGTCATAGACGATCAGTTGGCAATCCGTCCCGGCGTCGGTGAGCTTCTTGTTCAGATTGACGGCGTTGTGCAGGCCGACGACGGTGTCGGCGCGGCTTTGCAGCAGCAGGAAGCGTGTATTGATCTTGCGGGCATAGGTGACGGGCTGGGTCTCGGTCGGAACTTTCCAGGCGCTGAATGCGTCGCGCGATTCCTTGACGTCGAACGGATAGAAGTCGTACGGCCCGGAGACGCCGACGAACGCTTCGACCGGTGAATTGCCGGCACGATCGACGCCGAGATAGTGCGGATCGAGCGCCAGCATAACGGCATTGTAGGCGCCGGCGGAATGCCCGGCCAGGGCGAGCCTTGCCCCGTCGGCGCCGTAGGTGCTGGCCTGGGCGACGGTGGCTTTCACGGCCGCGGCGCAATCGTCGAGGAAGGTCGGGTAAACGACCTCGGGCGCGACACGATAATCGGGCACGGCGACGACATAGCCCATCGCGGCCAGAGCCATGCCGAACCAGCCGTAATCGTCCTTCGAGCCGCTGTTCCAGCCACCGCCATAAAAGAAGACGATGAGCGGCAATGGCCCTTTGACCTTGTCCGGCGCATAGACGTCATAGCTCTGGCGCGGATGATCGCCATAGGCGACGTTTTGGGCGATGCGTTTAACGCCCGGGTCTTTTGGCGTGAAGGTGCTGAACAGGCGCAGGGTCGAACACGCCGCCAGAAAGGCGGCCAGACCCGACAGGCCGGCGCCGGTGATCAGGTTTCGTCGGCTCAAAAGAGGCACCTATAAACTCACACTCGATTTGGGCGTCGGCGGCTTCGGCTTCAAGCCGATGCCCTTCAGCCAGATTTTCAGCGCTTCCCAGTGAATACCCCATACCACTTTCAGCGTCATCAGCGGCATGTCGGCGCACAGCCTGCCCAGCACGGCGTCGGTCAGCGGCCGGCGCTCCGCCGTGAAGCCGGCAAACAGCATTTTCTGCGTCTGCGCCCGCGTCAGGCGGATATTGAGGATGAAGCGCTCTAGCGGCGCTGTCAGATCGAAATCGTAGGCCATGTCGCGTGTGTCCATGAACGGCGAAACGTGCAGCCGCTTGTCGCTATGCTGCCGGATATGGGTGTCAGGTGAGCGGACCGGCAAGACGTAGGAATGGCGGTCGCCGAAGGTGTTGTTGACCTCATAGACGACGGCTTTCAGGACATCGTCCGCCCCCTGAACGAAGTACAGGCTGATCGGATTGAAGACGAAGCCCAGCACGCGCGGCATGGTCAGCAGGAAGATACGATCACCTTCGGCATAGAGGTCATTGTTGCGCAGCATGGCCGCGACACGCGTTTTCAACGGCGTTATGCGGTCGGCCTGGTCCGGGCCGTGGTCGCGGTCGTAAAAGCTCAACAGGTTGAAGCGGTTGCGGGACAACAGGCGTAACGGTTTGAGCTCATCGTCGAGCCGGTCGAGATCGAGCAGTACCTGGAAAATATGATAGCTCAGACGGTGCGGCTTGGGCGCGAAGCGTTGATGCACGACCTCGCCGGCATAAACCCCTGACTGGAGCGCCAACCCCTTCATTATTCCGCCGCCAATAGGGCTGGTTCCGCCCACGGATTGAACTTGATCCGCGACTGCGACCAATCGAAATCCCATGGCCGGTGCACGCCGGAAATCGCTTCGGCGACGGCCAGGCCCGATTGCAGCCCGTCCTCATGGAATCCCGACCCGAAATAGGCGCCGCAGAACCAGGTGCGATGATGTCCTTGCAGACCAGCCAGACTGTCCTGGGCCGCAATCGCGGCGGCGTTGAACAGCGGGTGTTCGAAGATGATGCGCTTGATGATCTTGGTCTCATCGACTGGGCGCAGCGGGTTAAGGGTGACGAGGTAATCCTGTTTGGTTTTCAGCACCTGCAACAGGTTCATCCAGTAGGTGACGCACAGCTGCTGTTCGTGGGCGGCGTTCTTTTCGCCGAGATAGTTCCAGCTCGACCACGCCGCCTTGCGTTTGGGCATGAAGCTCATATCCGTGTGCAGCACGACCTCGTTTGGCGTGTACTCAAAGGCGCCAAGCGTACGGCGCTCGTCGATGGTGGCGGCATCGCCGAGGATCTTCAGCGTGATATCGGCATGGGTGGCGCACACCACGTCGTCGAAGGCATGTCGCGCACCGCTGCGATCGGTCAGGACGACGCCCGCCGCCGTGCGTTCGACCGAAGTGATGGCGCACGAGGTGCGAATGCGAGTGGCAAACGGCTTGATCAGTTCACGGAGATAGGCCTGGGCGCCGCCGATGACGCTGCGCCACAGGATGCGATCGAGTATCTGCAACAGGCCGTGATTTTCGAAAAAAGCGATGAAGGCGCGGAACGGATAGTCCATGATCTGCTGCGCCGAGGTCGACCAGATCGCCGCCGCCTGCGGCAGCAAATGGTCGTCGATAAAGGCGCGGCCGTAGTTGCGATCCTTGAGATAGTCACCCAGCCGATAGTCCGTCCGCGCCCTTGCGACCAGGTCCTTCGGCGCCTCGCGGTAAAAGCGGACAACATCGAACAGCAGCGAGATAAACCGCGGGCGAAACAGATTGAGGCGTTGGGCAAACAGGCCGTTCAGGCCCAGACTGCCATATTCGAGCGCGCCCTTGTCGACCGAAACGCCGAACGACATGTCGGACAGCTGATGGGCAACGCCGAGATGATCGAACAATTTCAGCAGGTTAGGATAGCATGGCTCATTGAAGACGATGAAGCCCATGTCGATCCACAAGGGCTCAGCCTCGGTGCCGACATTGACCGAGTGGCTGTGACCGCCGACCTGATCTTCCGACTCGAAGACGGTGACGCCGTGGTGCGGATTGAGATGCCAGGCCGCCGACAGGCCGGCAATGCCGGTGCCGACGATGGCGATCCGGCGGCGTGGGGTCGGCTGAGCAAAGGACGAAGCGTCGTACATGTGAGCGTTCCCGGCCCGCTATGGATGAGTTGTTCTGTTTACGCCTCGCGGCCGGGGCCGGATCACCGATCGTTTTGCCGCGTCTGATGATCCGAAGCGCACGGTCCGCCGTAAACAGAGCAAATCCCACGGAGCCGCTCCCTGACACGAGCATCATCCCATGACCGATCTTCTTGCCCCGACGCGGCCCCTCACCCGGCCTACACCCGTCAAATTGGGCTTTGACCGCGCCGACCAATTGAGGTTGTCTCAACGCATGACCGGGACAGACTCCACCGTTGCCGTTACGCCTGAAGCGTTGATTGCCCGCATCGCAGAGATGCGCGACCGTGCCGCCTATGCGGCGCTGTTTTCGCGCTTCGCGCCCAAGCTCAAGGCCTTCGCCATGGGACAGGGGCTGACGGCCGCGGCCGCCGAAGACCTGGCCCAGGATGCGCTCCTCAATGTCTGGCGCAAGGCGCATCTGTTCGATGCCCATAAGGCGACGGCCGTGACCTGGATCTATTCGATTGCCCGCAACCTGCGCATCGATGCGGCGCGCAAGGCCAAGCGGGTCAAGGAGCTGCCGGAAGATTTGTGGCAATCCGACCCCGATAAACCGGCCGACGAAGCGATGGTTTTGTTGCAGTCGGCCCATTCCCTGAAAGATGTGCTGGCAACCTTGCCGGAAGAGCAGATGGCGATTTTGCGTTTGTCGTTTTACGAGGATTTGTCGCACGGCGACATCGCCAAGGCCTTAGCGATTCCGCTGGGTACGGTGAAATCGCGCCTGCGCCTGGCCATGACGCGGTTGCGCAATGGTTTCGGTCTGGCGCGTACCGTAGGAGAGGCGCAATGAATGTGAGCCATCATCCCGGCGAAGACCTGTTGTGGGACTATTACCGCGGCGCCCTGCCGGCCGGTAAGGCCCTGGTCGTGCGCACGCATCTAGAACTCTGTGCCCATTGCCGCGGCGATCTCAACCTGTTCGACGCCGTGGGCTCTGCCATGCTCGACCAGGTCGAAGGCGTCGCTATGGCCGACAATGCGCTCGATCTGGCGTTGGCCCGTATCGAACGGCCCGAGGAGGCGTCTGTGGACGCCAAGCCGGCAGCCTTGCCCGCCTTCCTGAACGGTTTCGACCTGCCGCCCAGCCTGCACGATGCCGCCATTCGTGGCCGTTACTGGGCCGCGCCCGGTGTATGGATGGCGCCCGTCGATACAGGGACCGGCAAATGGGCCAAGACCTTCCTGATGTTCGTCAAGGCCGGCATGGTCATGCCCGAACACACCCACCGCGGCCTGGAAATGACCCTGGTGCTCAAAGGCCGGTTCAGCGATGTGCACGGCGACTATCGCGTCGGCGACGTCACCTGTTGCGATGACGATATCTGCCATTCGCCGGCAATTGCCGCCGATGAGGATTGCCTTTGCCTGGTCTATCAGGAGGCGCCGATCATTCCCAAGACCTGGCTTGGCAAGGTGCTCCAACCTTTTGCGCGGATCTAGGTATGAGGCCGGCGCTTATCTTCATAATTTGCGCATTGGCGCTTCTGGCCGGCGATTTCGTCTGGCTGAGCCTGACCGGCGAGACGCTGTATCGGCCGGAAATGCACGGCTTGATGCGCGCCAAGGCCGATCTGGTGCCGGCGGCCGGATTCTATCTGCTCTACGTCTTGGCGCTGTGCGTGCTGGTTCTCTATCCGGCGACCGATCCCGGCGGGCCGGTCAATCACCGCGACATCACCGTCAAGGCAGCGGTTTTGGGCCTGGCGGCGTTCGGCACCTATGATCTGACGGGGCTGTCGGTGATCCGCGACTGGCCGCTGAGCTTAAGCTTCATCGACATGGGCTGGGGCATGGTCAACAGCGTCATCGCCGTCAACCTTACGGCGCTGGTGCTGCGCCTGCTGGGTCAGGTCGGCAAGGCGTACGCGCCATAGCCAGCTTTGAGCGTGGCGCCCGGCCCAGAACGTCGCTGATGAACCAGGCCGCGTCGATCAGCTTGCCCAGATCGACGCCTGTGTCGATGCTCAGGCCGTTCAGCATGTAGAGCACGTCTTCGGCCGCTACATTGCCCGAGGCGCCCGGCGCATAAGGACAACCGCCCAGCCCGCCGACGCTGGCATCGATCGTCGCCACGCCGTAATCGAGCGCGGTCAGAATGTTGGCCAGGGCCTGACCGTAGGTGTCGTGGCAATGCAGGGCGATGCGCTCGACCGGGATTGTCTTCAGGACGACGTCCAATAGGCGCTGAATGTGCGCCGGCGTGCCGACCCCAATCGTGTCGCCGAGGCTGATCTCGTAACAGCCGAGATCGAGCATCCGTGCGGCGACGTCGGCCACCGCCTGCGGCGCGATCGGGCCTTCATAGGGACAGGCGACGACGCACGACACGTAGCCGCGCACACGCACACCGTCCGACCGCGCCTGATCGGTAACGAAGCGGAAGCGGTCGAGACTCTCGGCGATCGAGCAATTGATATTGCGCCGGGAAAAGGTCTCCGACGCCGCGCCGAAAATGGCCACGGTCTTGACGCCGGTATCCTTGGCTGCCTCATAGCCTTGCAGGTTGGGCGTCAGCACCGGGTAGTCGACGCCGTTCGCACGCGTGATGCCGGTCATGACCACGGCGGCATCGGCCATCTGCGGTACCCATTTGGGCGACACGAAGCTGGCGGCTTCGATTTCGCGCAGGCCCGTCGCCGACAGCCGGTCGATCAGGGCGATCTTGTCGGCGGCAGAGACGATGACGTCCTTTTCCGCCTGCAAGCCGTCTCGCGGCCCGACTTCGTAGAGCGTGACCTTGGCGGGGCGCGTCACTTCGTTTCCTCGAACAGTTCGCGCCCGATCAGCATGCGGCGAATTTCCGAGGTGCCGGCGCCGATCTCGTAGAGCTTGGCGTCGCGCCACAGGCGGCCGGCGGGGAATTCATTGGTATAGCCGTTGCCACCCAGGGCCTGGATGGTCTCGCCGGCCATCCAGGTGGCCTTTTCGGCCGCGTAGAGGATGCAGCCGGCGGCGTCCTTGCGCGTTGTTTCACCGCGGTCGCAGGCGGCGGCCACGGCATAGACATAGGCGCGACAAGCCGCCCAGGTCGAATACATGTCGGCGATCTTGCCCTGCATCAGCTGGAAGGTGCCGATCGGCGCGCCGAACTGTTCGCGGCTGTGGACGTAGGGAATGACGACGTCGAGGCAGGCGCGCATGATACCGAGCGGTCCACCCGACAGCACGACGCGCTCGTAGTCGAGCCCAGACATCAGCACGCTGGCGCCGCGGCCTTCGTTGCCGAGCACGTTTTCGGCCGGCACCTCGCAGTCGGTGAACACCAGCTCACCCGTGTGCGAGCCGCGCATGCCGAGCTTGTCGAGCTTTTGCGCCACCGAGAAACCGGCAAACCCCTTTTCGACCAGGAAGGCGGTGACGCCTTTTGAGCCCGCGGCCGGATCGGTCTTGGCGTAGACCACCAGAACATCGGCGTCCGGGCCATTGGTGATCCACATCTTGGAGCCGTTGAGCACGTAGCGGTCGCCGCGCTTGTCGGCGCGTAACTTCATCGAAATGACGTCGGAGCCGGCGCCGGTTTCCGACATGGCCAGCGCCCCGACGTGCTCGCCGGAGATCAGCTTGGGCAGATATTTCGCCTTTTGCGCGGCGGTGCCATTGCGGGTGATCTGGTTGACACAGAGATTGGAATGGGCGCCGTAGCTTAAGCCCACCGAGGCCGAGGCACGCGAGATTTCCTCCATGGCGATGGTGTGGGCGAGATAGCCCATGGCCGAGCCGCCGAAGTCTTCCGGCGCCGTCAGGCCCAACACGCCGATATCGCCCATGGCGCGCCACAAATGCATCGGGAACTGGTCGCTGCGGTCGGTTTCGTCGGCCAGGGGCGCGATCTCGGCGGCAGCGAATTTTTGCACCGCGTCGCGCAGCATCTGGATGTCTTCGCCGTGGCCGAAGCTCAGATGGGGGAAGTGAATCATGGGTTCGTCCCTCGGGTTTTAAGGGGCCACAGATGTCACAGATCGGCGCAGACAAAAAGGCGCGCTTTGCGCGCAATCATCACGACAAAGGCGCGGCGCGAAGCTCAAATAATCTGCGTTCATCTGTGCAATCTGTGGCCCACCTTTTTAATCTACAATTTCGACCAGGACCGCCTTGTCGGCGACCTGTTGCTCGGCGGCGGCGTGAACGGCGGCAACGACGCCGGCGCGCGGCGCTTTCATGGTGTGTTCGATCTTCATGGCGCTGAGGACCAGCAGCTTCTGGCCTTTTTCGACGGCATCGCCCGGCTTGACGAAGACGTCCAGAACCTTGCCCGGCATCGGTGCGGTAATCGTCCCGGAGGCTTCGGCGGCCTCGCCGGCAGCACTTTCCGGCAAGTAGAGCGGGGCACGCGGGGCCAGGTTGAGCCACCAGCCGCCGGCGTCGCTCCACGGATCGTCGGTCGGGGCCGGCGCGTCGGGCCAGGGTTGTGTCAGGCTGTCGATATGGCGGGCGATAAAGCCGGTATCGATCTCGGCTGAGGCAAAATCCGGGTCCGACATCAGGCGGCGCAGGAAACTTAAGTTTGTCGCCAGCCCTTTCAATCGTGTGCGGATCAGGGCCTCGCGCATGCGCGCCAGAGCCTGTTTGCGGTCGCGGCCATGGACGATCAGCTTGGCTATCATCGGGTCGTAAAACACGCTGACGGCATCGCCGCGCTCGACGGCGGATTCGATGCGCACACCGTCCGGGAAGTCGAGCTCAGTCAACGTCCCGGTCGCCGGCAGAAAGTCGTTTTCCGGGTCTTCGGCATAGAGCCGCGCCTCGAAGGCATGACCGGTGATCGACAGCTTGTCCTGGTTGAGCGGCAGCGGCTCGCCCGCGGCGACACGCAACTGCCATTCGACAAGATCAACACCGGTAATCGCTTCGGTCACCGGATGCTCGACCTGAAGCCGGGTGTTCATTTCCATGAAGTAGAAATCGGCGGTCTCAATGCCACGCGATACGTCGACGATGAATTCGACCGTGCCGGCACCGCGATAGCCGATGGCACGGGCCGCCTTGACCGCCGCCTCGCCCATAGCCTTACGGATGGCTTCGGGCAGGTTGGGGGCGGGCGCCTCCTCGATGACCTTCTGGTGGCGGCGCTGCAGCGAACAATCGCGCTCGAACAGGTGCACGACATTGCCATGGCTGTCGGCGAACAGCTGGATTTCGATGTGGCGCGGCACCTCGATATATTTTTCGATCAGCACCTTGGGGTCGGCAAAGGCGTTCTGGCCTTCGCGCTGCGCCGAGATGAGCGCGTCAGCGAAGTCTTCAGCCACATCGACGCGGCGCATGCCCTTGCCGCCACCGCCGGCGACGGCCTTGATCAGTACGGGATAGCCGATGCGTGACGCTTCCTTTTGCAGGCCGTCGGGCGATTGATTGTCGCCGTGATAGCCAGGGGTGACCGGTACGCCGGCCTCGGTCATCAAGGCCTTGGCCGCGCCTTTCAGCGCCATGGCGCGGATGGCGTCGGGCGTCGGGCCGATAAAGACGATGCCGGCGCTGGCGCACTGTTCGGCGAATTCGGCGTTTTCCGACAGAAAGCCGTAGCCCGGATGGATCGCCTGGACGCCCAGATTGACGGCGGCAGCGATGATGCGGTCGCCACGCAGGTAGGATTCTGGCGCCGGCGCCGGGCCGATCAGAACGGCTTCGTCGGCTTCGCGCACGAAGGGGGCGTGTTTATCGGCTTCCGAATAGACGGCGACCGTTTTTACGCCCAGGCGCTTGCAGGTGCGGATGACGCGGCGGGCGATTTCGCCGCGATTGGCGATGAGGATCTTGTCAAACATCTTGCCACCCCGGTTTGCGCTTTTCGAGGAAGGCGGCAATGCCTTCGCGGCCTTCCTCGGAGGCGCGGCGGGCGGCGATGCGCGCCGCCGTCATCGTCCGCAGCTCCGGCGTTAGCTCGCGGCCATCGATGTCGCGGATCAGCCGCTTGGTGTCGGCCATGGCTTCCGGTCCATTGGCCAGAAGCGCATCGATGATCGGCTGCGCAGCCACTGCGATATCGTCAGCCACCTCATGCACCAGGCCGATGGCCTTGGCGGTGGCGGCATCGAAGCGTTCGCCCGTCAGCATGAAGCGCCGCGCTTGGGCTGTGCCGATCTTGGCCACGACATAGGGCGAAATCGTCGCCGGGATCAGGCCGAGCTTGACCTCGGTCAGGCCGAACACGGCGCCGGTCGCGGCAATGGCGATGTCGCAGCAGGCGACCAGCCCGACACCACCACCCAAGGCCGCGCCATTGATCAGGCCGACGACGGGCTTCGGGCAGGTATTGATCTCGTCGAACATCTGCGCCAACCGTACGGCATCCGCCTGGTTTTCCTCGGGCGACTGCGCCGCGGCGCGCTGCATCCAGGTCAGGTCAGCGCCGGCGGAAAAGCTTTTGCCGGCACCGCTCAGCACGATGACGCGGACGTCGCCGTGGCGGCCGAGCATATTGAAAGCGTCGCTCAGGTCCTGAATGACGATGTCGTTGAGCGCATTGTGCACCTCGGGGCGATTGAGCGTGATCCGCGCCGTGCCGTGCTTGTTGAGATCGATGCTGACGAAGGACATGGCTTTTCGCGACCTCACATCCGGAAAACGCCGAAGCGCGTTGGCGCAATCGGCGCGTTCAGGGCTGCCGACAGGCCAAGGCCCAGCACTCGGCGCGTATCGGCCGGGTCGATGACGCCGTCGTCCCACAGCCGTGCCGAGGCATAATAGGGATGGCCCTGGGCTTCGTAGGTGTCGCGGATCGGCGCCTTGAAGGCGTCTTCGTCCTCGGCCGACCAGGTACCACCCTTGGCCTCGATGCCATCGCGGCGGACGGTCGCCAGCACATTGGCCGCCTGTTCGCCACCCATGACCGAGATGCGCGCGTTCGGCCACATCCACAGGAAGCGCGGATCGTAGGCGCGGCCGCACATGCCGTAATTACCGGCGCCGTAAGAGCCGCCAATGATCACCGTGAACTTCGGCACATTGGCGCAGGCAACCGCGGTGACCATCTTGGCGCCGTGGCGGGCAATGCCTTCGTTCTCGTATTTGCGGCCGACCATGAAGCCGGTGATGTTCTGCAGAAAGATCAGCGGAATGCCGCGCTGGGCGCACAGCTCGATGAAATGTGCCCCCTTGAGCGCGCTTTCGGAGAACAGCACGCCGTTATTGGCGACGATGCCGACGGGAAAGCCGTAAAGATGGGCGAAGCCGCACACCAGGGTGTCGCCATAGAGCCTCTTGAACTCGTCGAACTCCGAACCGTCGACCAGCCGGGCAATGACCTCGCGCACGTCATAGGGCTGGCGCGTGTCGGCCGGGATAATGCCGTAGAGCTCTTCGGCGTCGTAAAGCGGCTCGGCCGCCGGGCGCGTCGCCAGTTGTTGCGGCTTCGATCGATTGAGGTGGCCGACGATGCGGCGGGCGATGCGCAGCGCGTCGGCATCATTGGCGGCCAAATGATCGGCGACGCCTGAGACACGGGCGTGAACATCGCCACCGCCCAGATCCTCGGCGCTGACGACCTCGCCGGTCGCCGCCTTGACCAGGGGCGGGCCGCCGAGAAAGATCGTGCCCTGCTTTTGCACGATGATGCTTTCGTCCGACATCGCCGGGACATAGGCACCGCCGGCGGTGCACGATCCCATGACCACGGCGATCTGCGGGATGCCAAGCGATGACATGCGCGCCTGATTGAAGAAGATGCGGCCGAAATCGTCCTTGTCCGGAAAGACCTCGTCCTGGTTCGGCAGGTTGGCGCCACCGGAATCGACCAGATAGACGCACGGCAGGTTGTTGACCTGGGCCACTTCCTGAGCGCGCAGGTGCTTTTTCACCGTCAGCGGATAATAGGTGCCGCCCTTCACCGTGGCGTCATTGCAGACAACGACGCATTCGGTGCCGTTGACGCGGCCGATGCCGGTGATGACGCCGGCGGCCGGGACCTCGTCGTCATAGACCTTGTGCGCGGCCAGGGGCGACAGTTCGAGAAACGGTGAGCCCGGATCGATCAGGCCCAGCACGCGGTCGCGGGGGAGCAATTTGCCGCGCCCCGTATGCTTTTGCCGCGCCTCGGCCGATCCGCCCTGGGCGATTGTCGCCGACAGGGTGCGCAGGTCGTCGACCAGACCCTGCATGCGCGCGGCATTGGCTTTGAAGCCGTCCTCATGGGGATCGATGTCGCTTGTCAGCGCGGGCATGGCGTTCCTGGCGTTTCCTGTATGGGTGTTTTAGCCGATTTCGATGAATTGGAAAAATCGATAATGACTATTCTTTCCATAGAAAATGTCTATGATTGGCGACATCTGTAAAGCGCGTTGTCGATGGAACTCTACCTTCTTCGCTACTTCCTCAGCCTGGTCGAGACCGGCAGTTTCACCAAGGCCGCCCAGGCCTGTCTGATCACCCAGCCGACCCTGTCCGCCGGGATCAAGCGGCTGGAGGAACAGCTAGGTGTCGCCCTGTTCGTGCGCTCCAACAAGCGCGTGTTTCTGACCACCGCCGGCACGCGTTTTCTGCCGCGCGCCAAGGCGATCCTGCACGAGGTCAATATGGCCGCCGCCGAAATCGAGCAAATCGAAGCCGCTGACGTGCTGCGCCTGGGTGTGCTGCAAACCTTGCCGGCGGCGGTCGTGGCAGGGCTGCTTAAGGCGTTTTCGGCCGCACATCCGGGCCTGCGTTTCGACCTGTTCGACGGCACCGAGCAGGAGCTGCTCAACCGTCTCGACGAGCGCGGCATCGACTATGCTCTGTCGCTGCAGCGGGTCGATGATGGCCAAAGTGTGCGCCTATTCGAGGAAGGCTACCGCCTGGCTTTGCCGCGCGACCACCCCCTCGCGGACGAGCGAGAAATTCGCGGCGAGGCTCTGGCCAATGACAGCATGATCGTGCGCACCCGCTGCGAGGCTTTGTCGGAGACCAGCCGCCACTTCACCGACCGCAATGTGCGTCCGCCCCTGGTCTATCGCACCGCCCAAGACGAGCGCGCCCTGGCCATGGTCGGTGCCGGTGTCGGCATCACCGTCATGCCCGACAGCTACGAAGCGCCCGACGTCGTACGCATACCCATGGCGGGCTTCGCGCCGCGCCGCACGGTGGCGTTGTTTCGCCCGCGCTTTGCTCTGCCGGACCGGTCGCGCGACCTGGGGGAAGCGTTCGAGGCCTTTGCGGCCACTTACTTCTCATAGTTTACATTTTGCACCTGCGATGTATTCAATCGCCGGATGCCGAACTTTTCGATTTCGCGCGCGGCCGCCCTGTTGCAATCGCGGCCGGCCTATCTGGCCGCAGCGGCGATCGTCGCCGTGCTGGCGACGGCGATTGCCATTGTCTTCGGCTATCTGTCGCCCGATTCCTGGTACTACATCCTGATCGCCCAGGGCCTGCGTCACGGCGAAGGCTGTTCGATGCACGGCCAATATCTCGGCGTCTATCCTTGCGGTTATCCAGCCGTTTTGGCGCTGACAGCGCCGGCGGCCAATCTGGCGGCCCTCATGGTCAGCTCCAAGATCAGCAATCTGCTGTTGCTCAGCGGCAGCTTCCTGATGGTGTGGCGGGCGTCGCGCAATATCTTGATGGCGACGGTGGTGGCGCTCAATCCTCTGACGCTGCTGATCTTCATGTACACCTGGTCGGAGAACCTGGAGCTCTTCTGCATCTGCGGCACCTTTTACGCTCTGGCGCGACTGCACGCCCATGATCAGCGCGACTGGCGCGACCACGCCCTGCTGGCCCTGGTCCTCGTCGTCGGCGTCTTTTGCCGCTATTTCTTCGGGCCATTCGCCTTCTTCATGTTCGTCAGCGCCTGGCTGGCCTATGGCCGCAAGACTGCGCTGAAAGCCTTGCCGGCCTTTGTCGTGGCGGCCTTCGCCTATGCCGCCTATCAGGGTTTCAACTGGCACATGACCGGCTATCCGACTGGCATGCCGCGCGTGCCGGCGCCGGAATCCCCCTATCTTATCCTCAAGCTGTTTTTTGGTGCCTTCACCGCCAATACGACGTCGCTGCTGATTGCCTTGGCTCTTCTGCTTGGCCTGTCGTTTCGCGTCATCACACTGACCCGACATCAGGACGCGCCACCCCGCCACGCCGCGGCGATGTTCGCGCTCTATAGCGGCATCGCCTTCCTCGCCCTGGCCTTCGTCCTGCGCGCCAAGACCCTGTTCGATCCTTACGATACGCGCACCATCGGCTTCGGTCTGGTGCTGATCGCGGCGGGCCTTGTCGGGCGTTTCGTGCGCCTGAAGGACGACGCCAAATGGCCGGCCTGGGCGGTGTTGGTCAGCGGTTTATGGGCCGCCCTCTATGCTGACGGCGCCGCCATTCCCGACGGCATCGATAGCCTGCGCCACGGCCATTACCGCTTTGCTGCGGCGCACGCCGACCAATTCCTGTATCGTGGCCCGAAGGCCGATACGGTCGTCACTTTCGATATTCCGGCGCTCGATCCGGTCTACTGGAACGTTGAGACGGTGAAACAAGTCTATTATGGCCGCGATATCGTCCTGGTGTCGCCGGCTTTGGGCCCCGACTTGCCGCCGGATACGCCGCAAAGCTTCCTGGCCAAGCTGGCCGATATCGGCCACCGCACCTGCTATTTCGACTTCACGCCTTATAGCAGCGTCGACGATTTCCGGGGTTACCTGACGACGACGACGCAGATCGACGAGAGCTTTACGCTCGGCGGGCCGCCGGCGGTGACGTCAAAGCCCAATTTCGATCCGGCGCTGCAGCGTTACCTGCTGGCGATTTTCCAGCCCGGCCGCATGGTGCCGTGCGCCGATATCCTGAACGCGCCGGTGACCAAGGCCGCCCTGGCCGGTCAGCCGATCGATGTCGCCGCCGGCGACAAGGCGCGGCAGATTTTCCTCAACCACTAGGTATACAGCCAAAAAAAGACCCGGCGCGAACGCCGGGCATGGGGCAGACTAACGGGAACTTTCTTTGGGGGCTCGGAACCTCAAGCGTTGCTTGAGGCGTATTACAAATAGCGACGCAGCGAACGTGACAGATCCGCACCGGTGTCGCGCTTCTTGGTCTTTTGCGACGGCTGATAGGCGACCCGCGAGTGTTCGACGCAGTAGGGCGCGCCTTCCGACGACACGCGGCCGCAGAACGAGAAGCTTTCCGACGACGGATCGCCGATCGGCCACTTGCACATCTTGGCGCCAAGCGTCAGCACGGTGGCGGTGCCGGGCTCTTCGACATAAGGGACGATCGGCTGGCTGACCACCGGGCGGGCGACGACCGGTTCGCGACGAACGACGGGCGCGTGCGACGGCGCGTGGTTGACGGGATGCGAGGGCGTCGAGGCGATGCGCGCCGGACGCTGCGGCTTGTACATCGGGCGCGCCGGCGTTGACGGGGTCGCGCGGCCGGACAGGCCCAGACGGTGCACCTTGCCGATGACGGCATTGCGCGTCACGCCGCCCAATTGCTTGGCGATCTGGCTGGCGGAATGTCCGTCCTGCCAAAGCTTTTTCAGAGTTTCCACGCGTTCGTCGGTCCAGCTCATGATCTGCCTCTTTTCGTCGGCGTCAAGATCGCTTGCAGTCCGCAAGCAATCAGGACACAATATGTAGAACAGCCCCGCGGAAAACCCGCTGCGGATGTCTAGGTATGGTAAACAAAAATTCACCAATCGCAATATGTAGTGGGGCGCCGGACCGGTCTATCCACACCTAATCTACATCTTGTGTCTATCCACATAAGTGAATAACCGACACGACAGGCAGCGAAAAGGCCCGGAATCCCAACGGAATCCGAGCCTTATAAGAACAATCGAGTCTATTTTGAGTCGCGCGTTAAAAAAGTCCTAACGCGGATGTTTAGCGCCCAAGCCTCGCGCCCAAAAGTGGCCACCACTTTTGGGATAAAACGTGAGGCGTCAAAGACTGCTCATATCGATGGTGAAGCGATAGCGCACATCCTGCTTCAGCAGACGCTCATAGGCGTCGTTGATATCGGCCATCTTGATGACTTCGACATCGGCGGTGATGTTGTGCTCGGCGCAGAAGTCGAGCATCTCCTGGGTCTCGGCGATACCGCCGATGCCTGAGCCGGCAAACCGGCGGCGCTTCATCAAAAGCGGGAAAGCGGCGACCGCCAGCGGATATTCAGGCGCGCCGACCAGGGTGAGCGTCCCGTCGCGCTTCAGCAGGTTGAGATAGGCGTTGACGTCGTGGTCGGCGGAGACGCAATCGAGGATGAAATCGAACGAGCCATAATGGGCGTTCATTTCGTCGGCGTTCTTCGACACCACGACTTCGTGCGCGCCCAGGCGCTTGCCGTCCTCGATCTTCGACGGCGAGGTGGTGAACAGCACGACGTGGGCACCCAAGGCACGGGCGAACTTCACGCCCATGTGGCCGAGACCGCCCAGGCCGACGATGCCGACCTTCTGGCCGGGCCCGACCTTCCAGTGGCGCAGCGGCGACCAGGTGGTGATGCCGGCGCAGAGCAGCGGCGCGGTAGCGGCCAGGTCGAGCTTTTCCGGAATGCGCAGCACGAAGCCTTCATAGACGGTGATCGACTTGGAGTAACCGCCATTGGTCGGCTTGCCGGTCTGCTTTTCGATGCCGCCATAGGTCTGGACGTTGCCGACATCGCAATACTGCTCCAGCCCTTCCTGGCAGTTCGGGCACTTGCGGCAGCTGTCGACCATGCAGCCGACCCCGACCAGGTCACCGACCTTGAAGCGCGTAACGTCGGAGCCGACCTTGGCGACACGGCCGACGATTTCGTGGCCGACGACCACCGGATAGGTGGTGAAGTGCCATTCGTTGCGCGCCATGTGCAGGTCGGAGTGACAGACGCCGCAATAGAGGATGTCGATCTGGACGTCCTCGGGCGTCGGATCGCGCCGCTCGATTTTCAGCGGTTCCAGCGGTTTATCGGCGGCGGGGGCGGCAAAGGCTTCACAGACGAACATGGCAGTCTCCCTTTTGTGAGGCAAATCTCATGCTGCAAATGCGGGCCCGCGCGGCAGTGCACAAGGGCGATCGAGCGATAAATCGCCCGAAAATCACCATGATCCACAGGGTTTCACGATGCGAGGCGATTATCGGCGCTTGCGGTTGACGCCGCGGGGCCGTGTGTGGCATCAGCAGACGGTTCGCCTGACGGCGCGCGGGTGTAGCTCAATGGTAGAGCAGCAGCTTCCCAAGCTGAATACGAGGGTTCGATTCCCTTCACCCGCTCCATCCTTTTAGATTTGAACTCTCTAATTCAATCGCGGGAAATGCCCCATGCCCGTCGTCATCCGCCTCGCCAATGAACACCTGAGCGTCAACGTCTCGTCGTTGGGCGCGGAAATGCAGGGGCTGACGACGCCGGATGGCAGGGCGTGGCTGTGGAACGGCGATGCCGCCTGGTGGAACGGGCGCTCGCCGATCCTGTTTCCGATGGTCGGCAAGGCACTGGACAATAAGATCACCATTGACGGTCAGACCTATGAGATGAACCAGCACGGCTTTGCCCGTCGCAGCGAATTCACCCTCGTCGCCTCGACCAACAGCCTGTGCCGCTTCGAGTTGGCAGCGTCCGATGCCACGCGTGCGGTCTATCCGTTCGACTTCCGGTTCGCAGTGACGCATGCGCTGGAGGGCCGCAAGCTGACCGTCTCCGCAGAGGTCGAAAACCGCGACACCAAGCCGATGCCCTTCGGTCTCGGCTTCCATCCGGCATTCCGCTGGCCGTTGCCCAGTGCCGACGGCAAGGCGCACACCATCACGCTCGCCAATGGCGCCGAGCCGGCCTTGATCCGTCTGAAGGACGGTCTGGTAGATCCCGAAAAGCTCCCTTCACCGTTCAAGGCCGGCAAGCTTGTCCTCGACAGCAGCCTGTTCGATGCCGACGCCATGATTTTTCCCGAAGGCGCCGGCACGCAACTGACCTATGCGGCGGAAGGCGGCCCGGCGCTCAAATTTGCTTTCGACAACCTGCCGAACCTGGCCCTGTGGCAAAAGCCCGGCGCGCCCTTTATCTGCATCGAGCCATGGCACGGTACGGCCGCGGAATATGGCGCGTCCGGAGATCTCGCCAAGCGGCCCTATAGCCTTGTTCTTGAGCCGAGCGACAAGGCACGCTTCGCCTTCACGGTCGAAGTGCCGGCCGAATAGGCCTTCGCCGCATCACATCCTGAGGCTTTGCGGCCCAATACCCCCCAAATACACCGTTGCGGTCGCGAAAGCCTTGCGCTATCGACAAATCCGGAGCGCGCGAGTCGAATTCGCGCCGACTTTGTTCGAGGAATTTCGCTCATGGCGCAGATGGTCACGGTTTTCGGCGGGTCGGGTTTCGTCGGCAAGCAGGTGGTGCGCGCCCTGGCGCGGCAGGGCTGGCGCATCCGCGTCGCCGTCCGCCAGCCTGTGAACGCCTATGATCTCAAGCCCAACGGCGACGTCGGCCAGATCCAGGTCATCCGCTGCGACGTTCGCCGCGACGCCGACGTCAAGGCGGCACTGCACGGCGCCGATGCCTGCATCAACCTGGTCGGTATCATGCACCAGACGCTTGGCACCTCGTTCGATCTCGTCCATCGTGCGGCCGCGACGCGCATCGCCGAACAGTGCGCCGCGCAAGGCATTACCAAGTTTGTCCAGATTTCCGCGCTCGGCGCCGATCCTAAGGCGTCGTCGCAATACGTCGCCTCCAAGGGCAAGGCTGAGCTCGGCGTGCGCAAGGCGATCCCGCAGGCGGTGATCCTGCGTCCGGGCATCATCTTCGGGCCCAACGACAGCTTCTTCACGCAACTGGCCTATCAGGTGAAGGGCCTGCCGCTGATGCCGGCGGTCGGTGGCGCCAATACCAAGTTCCAGCCGGTTTATGTCGGTGACGTCGCCGCGGCGGTCGCCAAGACGCTTGGCAACACCGCAGCCTACGGTCAGACCTATGAACTCGGTGGCCCGGAAGTCTATGCTTTCAAGGACCTGATCAAATATGTCGGCCGCGAAGTCATGAGCCCGCGCCCGCTGATCTATCTGCCGTTCTTGCTGGCACGCGTCATCGGCGTCGCTGGCGATATCGTTGCCGGCTTCGGCTTCGTGCCGCCGCTGACTACCGATCAGGTGCTGATGCTGAAGCGCGACTATGTCGTGCAAGGCGCCCGCGGCCTTAAGGATTTGGGCATTGCGCCAACGGCGGTGGAATCGATCCTGCCGACCTATCTGTGGCGCTTCCGGACCAACGGTCAGTTTGCCGTGCCGGCGACCGCCGACGTCGGCTGATCGGAGTGGTAAAATAGGGTTTCCTTAACCCAGATTGTTTACTTGTGAACCCAGTAGCTGTTCCAGCGTAAAGGTTCCAAGATGAAACTGTCCATCGGCAAGAAGCTGTTCGCCGCCTCTCTGGTTTTCGTTATTGCCATGGCGGCATTCATCGCCGGATCATGGGCCTCCTTGTCCCATCTGCGCAAATTGCAGGATCAAGGCATGACGCTGGTCCATTCGGCGGCTCAGGCCCAGGAACTGGCCGGGCAGGGCGCCTCGCTCTATCAGATCATCGCCGACGCCGAGATCAACCGCCAGCTCGACCAGACCGCGACCGACTGGAGCGCCGCCAAGGCGCATACCGACGGCCTGTTCCAGCAGCTGCGCGGCCAGTTGAAGGACCCGCAGCAACTCGGCCTGCTCGATCAGGCGCAATCGGCCTATCAGGCCTATACCGATGCTTTCGACAGCCAGATGCTGCCGGCGCTGAAGGCGACGACCGACCTGACGCCCGATATCCGCAAGTTGGATGACGGCCTTGACGGCAAGCGCGAGGCCATGGTGGCGCCGCTGACCAGCCTGGCCAAGGCCTGCAATGCCGCCGCTGAAGCGTCGGACAACGAGTTCGACAAGTCTTCGGGCCAAATCCTGGCGATCGGTACGCTGATCGGCGTCTTGGCCCTGATCGCCGGTTCGACCATCAATGTCCTGGTCGTGCGCAATGTCTCCGGCCCGCTGAAGACCCTGGCCGACCTGCTGCATCGCCTGATCGCCGGCGATTCCGTCAGCCGCGTGCCGCACGAAGGCCGCCACGACGAGGTCGGTGACGTCGCTCGCGCCGTCTCCGCCTTCCAGGCCAATATAGCCGCCGTCAAGCGGCTCGAAGACGAACAGGCCGAAGCCCGCGCCCGCCTCGAACGCGACAATCTACAGGCCCTGCAAGTGCTGAAGAGCGCCGAAGGCTTCGAGCACCAGATCCGCGCCGTCGCCGCCCGCGTCAGCCAGACGGCTCAGGGGCTGAACAGTGCCGCCGGCAAGCTCGACCACGCCGCCCGCGACGCCAATGAACGCTCGGGCTCGATGGCCGCAGTCACCGAACAATCCTCGGCCAATATGCAGACTGTGGCGTCGGCGACCGAGGAACTGTCGGCCTCGATCGCCGAAATCGGCCGTCAGGTCGAAGAAACCACCCTGATGACCCACGCCGCCACCGAACAGGCGCACAAGACCTCGGCGACCGTCGACAATCTGTCGCAGGCCGCCGCGCGCATCGGCGACGTCGTCGCCCTGATCCAGGACATTGCCGGCCAGACCAACCTTCTGGCGCTCAACGCCACCATCGAAGCGGCGCGTGCGGGTGCTGCGGGGGCCGGCTTTGCCGTCGTCGCCGGCGAGGTCAAGAACCTGTCGGCCCAGACCTCGCGCGCCACGTCCGAAATCCGCGCCCATATCGAAACTATGCAGAGCGTGACCGGCGAAACGGTCGAGGCCATCCGCTCGATCAGTGCCACCATCGAACGCATCAACGGCGTCGCCACGGCGATCGCTGCCGGTGTCACCGAACAGACGGCGGCGACGACTGACATCGCCAGCAATATCGCTCAGGTCGCGTCGGGCGCCGAAGGCATCAATGCCGATCTGCTCGAAGTCACGCGCGCCTCGCAGACGACGTCGGAAACCTCACGCGACGTACTGGAAGGCGCCGGTTCGCTGACCGAACAGGTCCAGGCGATGTCGGCCGAGGTCGATACCTTCCTCGGCCTGATCCGGGTGAAAAAAGACGCGGCTTAAGCCGCCTGAGCCTCACGCCCAAAACGGGGACGCCCGCGCGGTGGATTGCCACTTTTGGGCCAAGAAACGTTTTTGGCGTGATGGCGTCAAAAATTAATGCAGCCAGCCGGTCGCGGCACCGGCCAGCAGCACCACGCCCAGGATGGCGCGATAGGCGACGAACGGCCAGGTCGAGAAGCGTTCCAGGAAGCGCATCAGGCCCCAGATGGCGATCAGCGACGAGATGGCGCCGACGACCAGGCCGACGGCCAGAACCGACCAGCCGTGGTGATCGAGATGCACCTTGTGCAATTCCATGATTTCCTTCAGGCCGGCCAGGGCAATCGCCGGCAGGCCGAGCAGGAAGGAAAAGCGCGCCGCTTCCTCGCGCTTGAAGCCGAGCGCCAGGGCCCCGGTCAGGGTCGAGCCGGAGCGCGACACGCCGGGGATCAGGGCGAAGGCCTGAGCGATTCCGACCAGCAGGATGTCGATGAACGAGGCCTGCTCCATGGTGCGATTGTGCTTGGCACGCAGTTCGGTAAACGCCAGCAGCGCTGCCATCAGCAGGCAGGCGGCGCCGATGACGCTGATGCCCCGCAGCGGCGAGTTGCAGGCATTGAGAATGTGCTGCACCAGAAGCCCGGCAATGGCGATGGGGAGGGTGGCGATCAGGATGAACACCACCATGCCGAAGTCGCGATTTTTGAAGTCACCTTTGACCGCGGCGCCGATCGAGCCCGTGGCCAGTGAGGCTATATCTTTCCAGAAATAGCTGATGACACCGACCAAGGCTGCCAATTGCATCGCCGCTGAAAAGGCGGAGCCCGGATCGGGCCAGCCAAGCAGGGCGGGAACGACGCGCATGTGGGCGGTCGATGAAATCGGCAGCAGCTCGGTAATGCCCTGCACGACGCCCAGAAAGGCGACCTTGGCATAGCCCAGGGCGACAAAGCCCGTATCCACACCGTTGCACGTGGTTTGCATCTCAATCCCCTTATTGGCTTGGCTCAGGGATTGTCATGCCGGAATTTTTCGCGCTTGGGAAGCCGCCTTATTCGGCGGCGTGGGGCAGAACGTGCGGATGCATGCCGATATAGCGCAAACGGGCCTTCGGCGCGGCGCCGGAATGCATCTGCTCGATGGCGTGGGCCAGCCAGCCGGCACTGCGGCCGATGCCGTAAAGCGTCAGCGGGGCTTCGCGCGGCAGGTCCATGTGACGCCCGATCAAGGCCAGGGCCAGGGACAGGCCAACCGGGCGGCCGCTGAGGTCCTCACCGACCTTGAGGATGGCCTTGAGGTCGGCGCCCATGTGCGGGGCAGCATCGATCAGGCTCTGGGCGCGCGACAGTTCCGACGGCGGCTGATCGGCCTCGAAGCCCGGCAGTTCCAGGCCCTGGTTGAGGATATTGCGCGCCACCGTCTGGGCGTTGCCCTGGCGGCGGACCTGGGTGACATAGGCCTCGGCGCGCGAGACGCGGCCGCCGAGACGCGGGCCGGTCATGGTGGCGAACCCGCTCATCAGCGGGATGGCCAGCGGGCCTTGCGCCGCCGCGGCGACGCGAACGGCCAGGGTCGCCTCGTCGAGCCCGGTATCGGCCGACAGCACGAGCGCGCGGCGGATCAGGTCGATATCCTTGTTGTCATAGACCTTCCAGGCGCGCGCCAGGCGTTGGTGGAAGAACAGGCGCGGGCCGCCGCCGGTCACGGCATCGACCATTTCGTTGACCAGGCTGGCGGCTTCAAGCCCAAGGTCACGCTCGGGATGGACCTCGGCCATGGCGTCTTCTTCGAGACGGCGGCTGAGCATGGACAAAGCGCGCAGGCGTGGGCTGCCCGGGAAATTGACGTCCGGGCGCGGCTTCAGCGGCCCAAAGGGGTTGGGGCTGTCGCTCTGCCACAGCAGGGCGGCGACGGCCTCGAAGTTTTCGCTCTGGCTCAACGCGATGGCGTCGCGGCCGCGATAATAGTGCAGGCCGTCGACGGCGATCGAAACCTCGGTGTCGATGGCGGCTTCACCGCGGGTGATGGCACCGCCGCTCAAAGCCTCGATCTTGGGTGCGGAAACCGCGGCCATACCGGGGGTCCGGCCGGGCGCGCGGTGGGCCAGCCGTTCGACATCGTCAAGGGCATACAGACTCTTGCGCGGGTGCGACGGGTCGTTCTTGGCGGCGATCCGCTGCCGGCTGACATAGGCGTAAAGCGTTTGCGGCTTGACGTCGAGGCGCTGCAAGGCTTCGGTGCGGCTGATCCAGACACGAGACATGATACGCAATCCAGGTGACTTCGAATCAAGATTGATTCCACGGCACCGTGGCATAGTTCGCGTGTGAAATCCATTATGGATTCACGCTTTATTAACAGGTTTTGTAACGCGGTCATGCCGGGTCATTCCGGCTTGCACAGCCGCCCTGAAACGCCTAGGAAAGGGTATGGCCAGCCCTGCGCAAACCCCGAAAAATAAAGCCGAAGCTGGCGGTATGACTGCCGAGCGCAAGCTGCGTCTGGTCTCGACCTTGTCGGTCCTGGTGTCGGCGGTGCTGGTGGTGCTCAAGGGCGCGGTCTTGCTGGCTTCGGGCTCGCTGTCGATCCTGGCGGCGCTGACCGATTCCGGGTTGGATCTGGTCGCCTCGCTGATCACCTTTGCCGCCGTGCGCTACGCCAAGACACCGCCCGACCGCGAGCATCCGTTCGGCCACGGCAAAGCCGAAGCCTTTTCGGCCCTGTTCCAAGCGGCGCTGGTCTTTGCGTCGGGCGCCATCATCATGCAGGACTGCATCAGTCACCTGATGCATCCGCAGCCGATCCGTGAATCCGGCTGGGCGATCGTCGTCCTGGTGGTGTCGGTCGTCTTGACCTTCGGCTTGGTCGCGGTGCAGACGCGGGTGTTGCGCGATGCCGCCTCTGTCGCGGTATCGGCCGATCGCATGCATTATGTTACCGATCTGGTGACCAATATTGTCGCCATTATCGGCGTCGCCGCCGCCAGTTTCGGCTTTGGCTTCATGGATTCGGTCTCAGGCTTCGTCATGGCCGCCTGGTTCCTGTGGGGCGCCATCGGCGTATTGCGGGAGGCCAGCGATCACTTGATGGACCACGCCATGCCGCCCGAAGACGTGCGTCGCATCCACGATCTGGTCCTGGAAGACAAGGCGGTGCGTGAGGTGCATCAGCTGCGAACGCGTCTCGCCGGCCCCTATGTGCTGATCCAAATGCATATCGAGCTTGAGCCCGACATGAGCCTGACCGAGGCGCATCGCATCATCATTGCCGCCGAAAAGCGGTTGATCGAGGCCTATCCCAATGCCGATATTCTCATCCATCCTGATCCTCAAGGGGAGGCCGAGCCGCATGGCGGGGTTTTCACGGAAATTGCGGCGCTGGAGATCGATGTCGACGCAGAGGTTGCGCCCGGTGCAGACGCACAGTAATCAGGGAAAATGACCGCCGTTACGCGCCAGCTCTATCATTTCGCCTTCGATCCGCATTCGCGCGCCGTGCGCCTGGCGCTGGGCGAAAAGAAGCTGGCTTTCGATGAGGTTTCGGTGCGCTATTGGGAGCCGACCGACGACGTCCTGCGCATGAATCCGTCGGGCTTGCTGCCGATCCTGGTCGAGACGCCCGAGGCCGGGGCCGGCGGCCAGATCCACAAGATCGCCGAGGACCGGGCGATCTTCGAGCATATCGAGGAAACCTATCGCGACCAGCCGCTGTGGCCGGCCGGCGTCAATGAACGCGCCGAGGCGCGGCGGCTGGTCGCCTGGTTCGAGCGCAAATTCGATTTCGAGGTCAACGCCCTGCTGCTCCACGAAAAGATGGAAAAGCGGCTGATGCAGCTGGGCGCACCGGACATCGGCCTGATGCGCGCCGGCCGCGAGGCTCTGCGCGACCACCTGCGTTACTTCGAGAGCCTGCTGCAGGCGCGCAATTGGCTGGCTGGGCAAGCCCTGTCCTATGCCGATTTCGCCGCCGCCGGCCAGTTGAGCGTCATGGACTATCTCGATGAGATCAACTGGACGCGCTATCCGGCGTTGAAGACCTGGTACATGGTGATGAAGTCGCGCCCGGCGTTCCGGCCCCTGCTCAATGACAAGCTGCCGGGCGTTCCGTCTTCGGCGCACTACAAAGAGCTCGACTTTTAGCGGGGTATCCGTGACCCCTGCCGCCCCCCAAAAGCCTTTAGGCGATGCCGAAATCATCCGGGCCGAAGCTTTGCGTCTGGGCTTTTCTGCCGCGCGTTTTGCCGCCTTGCCCGCGGTTTGGGCCGCATCGGAACGGCTCGAGGCCTTCGTCGAGGCCGGGTTTCACGGCGACATGAAGTGGATGGAAGAAACGCTGGAGCGCCGTCGTCATCCGGCCAATATGTGGACCGCAGCCAAGGGCGCCCTGGTGCTGGGCTACAATTACGGCCCCGACAGCGATCCGCTGCAGGCGCTCGACCAGGTCGAGACCGCCAATATCAGCGTCTATGCCCGAGGCGACGACTATCACGAGCTGATCAAGGGCAAGCTTAAACAGCTGGCCGGCTGGATCGTGGCGAAGACGGGCTGCGAGCTCAAGGTCTTCGTCGATACCGCGCCCTTGATGGAAAAGCCTTTGGCGCAACTGGCCGGGCTGGGTTGGCAGGGCAAACACACCAATCTGGTGTCGCGCGAATTCGGCTCGTGGCTGTTTCTCGGCGTCATCCTCTTCGACCGCGTCCTGGCCGAGGATGCCGCTGAGCGCGACCACTGCGGCTCGTGCCAGGCCTGCCTCGACATCTGTCCGACCGAGGCTTTCGTCGGGCCCTACCGGCTCGATGCGCGCAAATGCCTGTCCTACTTGACGATTGAATTCAAGGGGCCGTGGCCGGAAGTTTTTCGCCACGCCATGGGCAACCGCATCTATGGCTGCGACGACTGCCTGGCCGCTTGTCCGTGGAACAAGTTCGCTCAGGCAACGCACGAGATGCGGTTGCAGGCCCGCGACGGCTTTGACGCGCTGCAATTGACCGATCTGGCACGCCTCGATGACGCCGCCTTCCGCGAACTGTTTCGCAAGTCGCCGGTCAAGCGCATCGGCCGTGACAGCTTTCTGCGCAATGTCCACTATGCGTTGGGCAACGCTGGCAAAGTCGTGACTGATGCAGCCATCGCGGATGCCCTGCGCCTTGGCATGACCGACGACAGCGCAACCGTTCGGGCCGCAGCGGTGTGGGGCCTGAAACAGGCCTTGGCGGCGGATGCTTTTGCCACTCTGCGCGCCGACCATCTGACCGGCGAAACCGACGCCGGCGTCCGCGCCGAGTGGGAGGGGACGATTGATTAGGCCGCATTCATTTCTCCTCCCCATTTTGGAAAAATGGGGAGGTGTCGGCGCGACGCGCGCAGCGCTAGTCGACGACGGAGGGGTCACTTTGCCGTCGATAAGTGACCCCTCCGTCATCCGAGGCTTGAACGCCTCGTCTGCCACCTCCCCATTTTGCCAAAATGGGGAGGAGAGATGAGCGCTATGCCGACATTTTCAATCATCGTCCTCAACTACAAAAGCGAAACCTGGCTCGGCCGCTGCCTCGACGCGCTCAGCGTGTTCGATGCCGAGATCATCCTGGCTGATAACGGTTCGCCAGGCTTCGATGCCGCTGACTGGCAGCGCCGCTATCCGGCGGTGAAAGTCCTGCCGTTCGACAGCAATCTGGGCTTCGCCGCGGGCAATAACCGCGCCGCCGAGCAAGCGACGGGCGACTGGCTGGGCTTCATCAATCCCGACGCCTTTGCTGCTGCCGGCTGGCTGACCGCCATGGAAAACGCCGTCGCGACATACCCCGACGTTGCCTTGTTCACCTCGCTTCAGCGCATGGCGCGTGAGCCTTCGCGCCTCGACGGTGCCGGCGACGGCATGACCTGTTTCGGTTTTCCGTTCCGCATGGGCTACGGCCGGCCTGTGCCCACGGATCTGCGCACCGCCGAGGTGTTTGCCCCATGTGGCGCCGCCTTCCTGATCCGTCGTGATGTCTGGGTAGCGCTCGGCGGTTTCGACGAAAGCTTCTTCACCTATTGCGAGGACGCCGATCTCGGTTTCCGCGCTCGCCTGCTCGGTCACCGCTGCCTGTTCATCCCCGATGCTGTCGTCGATCATGTCGGCTCGGCGGTCTTGGGCGTGCGTTCGGATTTTGCGCTCTATCACGGCTATCGCAACCGGGTGTGGCTCTACCTCAAAAACATGCCGGCCGTGGCGCTGTGGCCGACCCTGCCATTGCATATTGGTCTTACTCTAATAGGGGCTATCGCCGATACGCTCAAAGGCAAGGGCGGCATCGTCTGGAAGGCCCTAGGCGACGCGCTTTCCGGCCTGGGACCAATCCTTCGCGCCCGCAAAATTATCATGGCATCGAAACGCATTGAGGCTTTACGGCTGGCCGCGCTTCTGACATGGAACCCGCGAAAAATCCTTACCCGCGATCTCGACCACCGGAGGCTGCCATGAGCGTTTCGTCCCTCAAGTCCCAGGCGCAAATCGACGCCGGCATCAAGATCGCCGACCAGTTCGCCGCCGATCCAGCGCGATTGTCGGACATGAGCCTACAAACCTGCGGTCTCTATATCGATGTCTCCAAGCAGGCCTGGACCCGCGCCGGCTTCGAGGCAACCATCGCGGCCATCCAGGACTCCGGTATCGCCGCTGCCCGCGACAAGATGTGGACCGGCCAGGCGATCAACGTTTCGGAAAACCGCGCCGTGCTGCACGTGGCGCTCCGCGACAACGACGCCGAGAACCTGCGCCTGCGCGGCCAGGAGATCGCTGACGACGTCAAATCGGCACGCGACGCCATGAAGGCCTATGCCGACGGTATCCGTGCCGGCACCATCACGGGCGCGACCGGCAAGCGCTTCAAGACCCTGATCCATATCGGCATCGGCGGCTCCGACCTCGGCCCGCGTCTGCTGTTTCAGGGCTTGAGCGGCTTGCTCCCCGAGATCGACGTCCGCTTCGTCGCCAATGTCGACGGTTCGGAATTCGCCCTGGCGACCGCCGGGCTCGACCCGGCCGAAACGCTGGTCATCGCCGTCTCCAAGACCTTCGGCACCCAGGAGACGCTCGCCAACTTCCTGGCGGCGCGCGACTGGCTGGTCAAAGGGTTGGGTGAGGAGGCCGCGAAAAAGCACATGGCGGCGGTATCGGCCGCGCCCGACAAGACCGGGCAATACGGCATCCCCCACGATCGCGTCTTTGCCTTCAAGGACTGGGTCGGTGGCCGCTATTCGCTGTGGTCGGCGGTTAGCTTGAGCGTCATCATCGCGCTTGGCTACGACGTCTATCAGCACCTGCTCGACGGCGCCCACGCCATGGATGAGCACTTCTACACCGCGCCGTTGCACCAGAATGCGCCGGTATTCATGGCGGCGTCGCAGCTTTACAACCGCATCGGTCTTAACCGGCCGAGCCGCGCCGTCATTCCCTATGTCCACCGCCTGCGCCGCCTGGCGGCCTTCCTGCAGCAGCTGGAGATGGAATCGAACGGCAAGCGCACAACGCCCGACGGCCAATTGCTCGAGGTTCCGACTTGCCCGGTGGTTTTCGGCGACGAAGGCACCAATGCTCAGCACGCCTTCTTCCAGATGCTGCATCAGTCGAACGACGTCGTGCCGCTGGAATTCATCGCTGTGCACAAGAACGCCGAGTCGTCCGACGACATGCAGAAAAAGCTGTTGTCGAACGTCATCGCCCAGGGTGAGGCCTTCATGGTCGGCAAGTCGCTGACAACGTCCGAGGAAGAGTGCAGGAAACTCGGCATGGACGACGCTCAGACCCGGCAGATCGCACCGCAGAAGGTCTGCCCCGGCAACAAGCCGTCGACGCTCGTGTTAATGGACGAACTGACCCCGCAAACGCTGGGCGCGCTGCTGGCGCTTTATGAGCACAAGACCTTTGTCGAAGGCATCGTCATGGGGCTGAACAGCTTCGACCAGTGGGGCGTCGAGCTCGGCAAGACCCTGGGCGTCAATGTGCTGAAGGACTTCACCGCCGATAAGCAAGCGCCGCACGATCCGTCGACCACGGCGCTGATCAATCGCGTAAGAGGGTAAGCGCTTTGCGGAGCGGCTGTTCGCCGCTACAAAGGGTATGATATCGCGTTGGGGGGACGAATGAAAACTATAGTCGCAGTCGGTATTCTGACCCTGGTCGCCGGCGCCGCCGTCGCTCAGGACAAGACAACTGAGCCGGCGGCCATCGTGGCGAGCAGCAGTTCCACCTCTGATCCGGCTGCTCAGGTGTGCACGGCGCCGTCTGCGCCGACGCCGTGGTCACCCGAAGCCCTTCCCGCCAAGCCGGGCATTCCGTCATGCCTGAATTTGAAAACCCACACCTCAACCTGCTCGAAGACTGTGCTCGATCGCTACAATGCCGCCGTCGAGACGCGCAATAACGCCCTGAGCAAACAGGCGACGCAGGGCAATGACTATGTCGATGCGCTCAATCACTATACCCGCGCCGTCAACGATTATAATAATTGCGAAGTTCACCGCATCAATGCGGCGGTTCAGGCGCTGAACAAATAGACCTTAGGCCTTCGGATTGATGTCCAGAAGCTGGATCTTGAACACCAGCACGCTGTTGGCGGGAATGGCGTCGCCCTGGTCGTGGCTGCCGTAGCCCAGTTCCGGCGGCACATAGAGCATCCAGGTATCGCCCTTGTGCATCATCGGCACGGCGATTTGCCACGCTTCGACCAGTTTGGGCAGGGCATAGGTCGCCGGCTCATTGCGGGCATAGGACGAATCGAAGATCTGGCCGTCGACCAGCTTGCCCTCGTAATTGATGCGTACGACGTCGGTCGCGGCGGGCTTTGGCGCATTGGGGTCGGGGCTCGATACCACCTTGTACAGCAAGCCATTGGGCAGGCTGACCACGCCCGGCTGCTTCGCCGTCTGCGCCAGGAAGGCTTGGCCAGCCTGGACATTGGCCGCGGCTGCGGAAGCATCGGCGGCGGCGCGCTTGTCGAGCTCTTGATCGACCTTGTCCATCGACTGGCCGCAGCCGGCCAGGGCGAGGGTAGTCGCCGTGAGCAGGGCGGCGAAAAGGATTTTGCGCATTACTGGCCTCCGGGGGCGCTGTCGATGCCGATCAGGTGGACGCGGAAGATCAGCGTGCTGTTGGGCGGGATGTCGGGGCTGAGGTCGCGATCGCCATAGGCTTCGCTGGGCGGGGTATAGAGGATGACTTCGTCACCGACGTGCATTTGCGGAATAACCTCTTGCCACGCCGCCACCAGCCGGTCGAGCGGGAAGTGCGCCGCCTCGTTGCGAGCATAGGACGAGTCGAAGACCTTGCCGTTGAGCAGCTTGCCTTCATAATCGATGGCCACGGTATCGGAGACGTGCGGCTGGGCGCCAGGGCTGGGGGCGCGCGAAATGATGCGGTAGAGCACGCCGGTCGGCAGCTTGACCACGCCCGGCTGCTTGGCGGTCTTGGCCAGAAACGCCTGCCCGGCCTTGAGGTTGTCGTCTGCGGTTTGGGCCAGGACCGGCGTCGCCGCCAGGGCCAGAGCCACACCTAAGCTAATCCCCAAATTAGTCCATGCGTAGCGCATACCCCGTGCTCCGTAGGGCCTCGGAAATGTCAAAGGCGTGACGCGGCCCCTGCGTCTCGACCATGATATCGAATTCGGCGCCCTTGGCCGGCACGTCGAGGACGAGACGGTTGTGGGCGACATCGACGATGTTGCCACCGTGCGTGGCGATGATGTCGGCCATTTGCGACAGCATGCCGGGGCGATCGTCGCCCAGGATGCGATAGGTGACAAGCCGCTTTTCGCGTACCAGTTCGCGTTGCAGCACGCTGGCCAGCAGACGCAGGTCGATATTGCCGCCGCACAGCACCAGGCCGACGTTCTGCCCGGCAAAGCGCTCGGGATAGCGCATGACGGCGGCCAGGCCGGCGGCCCCGGCGCCTTCGGCCACGGTTTTCTCGACATTGGCAAAGGCGGCGATGGCGCGTTCGAAATCGGCTTCGTCGATGATCAGCACGTCATCAACCAACGGATCGGCCAGCGCAAAGGTGATGTCGCCGACCGACTTGACGGCGATACCTTCGGCGATGGTCGAGCCGCCGGCCGGCAGGGCCTGTTGTTTGCGTCGGGCGGCAAATGACGGGAACATGGCGGCTTCGACGCCGATGATCTTGATCGACGGTTTGATCGCCTTGGCGGCGATGGCCATGCCGGCGATCAGTCCGCCACCGCCGATCGGCACCACGAGGGTGTCGAGGTCCGGCACTTGCGCCAGCATTTCAATGGCCACCGTGCCCTGGCCGGTGAGCACCTGCTCGTCGTCGAAGGGGTGGACGTAGACGCCATCAGCCTCGGCGCACAGGGCCTGGGCGCGGGCCGAGGATTCTTCGTAGGTTGCGCCTTCGATGACGATGGTGGCGCCGAAGCTGCGCGTCTTGTCGACCTTCACAAATGGGGTGCCGACCGGCATGACGATGGTCGCCGGGACGCCGAGGCGCTGGGCGTGATAGGCCAAGCCCTGGGCGTGGTTGCCGGCGGAGGCCGCGAAGACGCCGCGGGCGCGTTCGGCGTCGCCGAGCAGCAACAGCTTGTTGAGCGCGCCGCGTTCCTTGAAGGCTGAGGTGAATTGTTGGTTTTCAGCCTTGACCCACAGCTTGACGCCGGTCGCGGCACTCAGCCGCTGCGAAAAGGCGCACGGCGTGGCGACGATATGGCCCTGGATGCGCTGGGCGGCGGCTTGGATGTCGGCGACGGTAACGGCCATAACGGGACGAGCAAAAAGCCCCTCTTAACAGAGGCGGCCGGGTGTGGCTTTCGAAAAATGCGAAGGCCAGGTGTCGATAAAGTACCAAAAGATACTAAACTTATGATCTGGTATTTTTGAAAACGCTATTTTTTGAAAATCAGGCATCAAATTCAAAAATTGGCGCGCCTAATTTTTGAATTTGATGTCTATACCATCTATATCAGCATCGATGATCGACCTGAAAGGCGCAAAAATGGCGGAAAATGGCCAAATCTTCTTTTCGGCACCGGCGCATGGCTTCGTTCGCGTCGCTGCGGTGACGCCGCTGGTGCATATCGCCGATCCCGCTGCCAATCTGGCTGAGCATATCGCCCTGTCGGCGCGCGCCGATGCCGCCGGCGCTGACCTCGTCGTCTATCCGGAAATGTCGCTGACCGGCTACACCATCGACGACCTGTTCACCCAGGAAACCGTGATCGCCGCCGCGTCCAAAGCCTTGAGCGACTTTGTCGCTGCCTCAAAGGCTTGGCGTGGCGTGCATGTTGTCGGCCTACCGCTGCGCGTGCGCGGCACGGCGTTCAACTGCGCTGCCGTTGTCCACGACGGACGCGTCCTCGGCATCGTGCCCAAGACCTATCTGCCCAACTATCGCGAATTCTACGAAAAGCGATATTTCGCTTCGGGTGCTGACCTGAAACTTGCCGAAATCGAGGTCGCCGGCCAAGTCGTGCCCGTCGGCACCGACCTCGTCTTCGAAGCCGAGAGCTTCAAAGCCTTCACCTTCGGCGTCGAGATCTGTGAGGATCTGTGGTCACCGGATACGCCCTCGACGCGCCAGGCGCTGAACGGCGCCGCCATCATCGTCAACCTGTCGGCCTCGCCGGTCACGGTCGGCAAGTCGCGCACCCGTAAACGCCTGTGCGCGGCGACGTCGGAGCGCCTGTTCTGCGCCTATGCCTTCAGCGCCTCGGGCCCGGGGGAATCGACGACTGACCTCGCCTGGGATGGCCAATCGCTGATCTATGAGATGGGCGAGCTGCTGGCCGAGGGCGAACGATTTCAGTCCGATACGCTGACGATTGCCGATGTCGATGCTGATCGCATCGTCTCGGAACGGCTGCGCACCGGCACTTTCGCCGACGCTCGTCGTATCGTGCAGCCCGGCGTGGTGCGGCCGATCCGCTTTGCCTTCACGCCGCATGGGCTCGACGACTTCCTCCGCCACGTGGCGCGCTTTCCCTTTGTGCCGGTCGATCCGCGCCGGCTCGATGAAGACTGCTACGAGGCTTTCAACATCCAGGTCGGAGGCCTGATGACCCGGATGCAGGCGACGGGCTCGAAAAACGTCGTCATCGGCATTTCAGGTGGCCTCGATTCGACCCACGCGGTCATCGTCGCCTGCAAGGCTTTCGATCGCCTGGGCATCCCGCGCGCTCAAATCCACGGCTACACCATGCCGGGTTTCGGCACGACGACGGGGTCGAAGAACGACGCGCTGCGCCTGATGAAAAGCCTCGGCATCTCGGCAGAGGAACTCGACATCCGCCCGGCAGCCAAGCGCATGCTGATGGATATCGGCCATCCCTATGCGCGTGGCGAAAAGGTCTACGACATCAATTTCGAGAACGTCCAAGCCGGTTTGCGCACCGATTTCCTCTTCCGCCTGGCTGGTGAAAAGAATGGCTTCGTCGTCGGCACCGGCGATTTGTCGGAGCTGGCGCTCGGCTGGTGCACCTACGGCGTTGGCGATCATATGAGCCACTACAATGTCAATTGCGGCGCGCCCAAGACGCTGATCCAGCACCTGATCCGCTGGGCCGCTGTCAAGGAGTTCGACAAGAAGACCGCGCGTATTCTGCACTCGGTGCTGGAGCGTGAAATCTCGCCGGAGCTGGTGCCGGTCGAGGGCGGCGTCATTCAGAAGACCGAGGACAAGGTCGGGCCCTACGAGTTGCAGGATTTCAGCCTGTTCTACATCACCCGCTACGGGCTGCGGCCGTCGAAAGTGGCCTATCTGGCGTGGCAGGCCTGGCACGATGCGGCGGCGGGTGATTGGCCGCCCGACTTTCCGGAGCACAAGCGCAAGAGCTATGAGTTGGCGACCATCCGCAAATGGCTGGAGGTCTTCCTCAACCGCTTCTTCACGACGTCGCAGTTCAAGCGCTCGGCCGTGCCCAATGGGCCGAAGCTTTTGACAGGTGGCGCGCTATCGCCGCGCGGCGATTGGCGCATGCCGTCGGATGCCAATGCGCGGCTGTGGCTCGATGAGTTGCGGAGTAATGTCCCGGAAGCTTAACGGCCAAAAGGCTTAATTCGCCGGCGCCAGAGTGCCATTGAAGCTGCAGGTTTCGCCGTGGAACTTGGTGCAGTCGCCGCCTTCTTCAGCGACCATACCCGGCCCCTGGCGCGTCAGGGTGACGGTGCATTGTCCGTCGTCACCCGCCAGGGCGTCGGTAACGCTGGCGGTCAGGATGGTATTGTCGGGCGAGACGGTTGCCGGGCTATCGGCGGCGGTGGCGACGCGGCCGGCGCAGGCGTGATCGGCCTTGGATACCGACAGGGTCAGACCGTAGCCGTCGGCCTGGCGGGTGATCACCGCCTTGAGGTCGCCACCGGTATAGGTACCGGTCCAACCATCGGCCGCCGAGGCCGAAGCGGGCACGGCCTGAGGCGCCGGCGAACACGCCGCCAAACCCGCTAGAACCGCCAGACCCAAACCGGCAACCACGAAACTAACGATGCGCATAACCCCTCCGGCGATAAGACGAGACTAGGCAGATTTGCCGCGTTTCGCCAGACGCTTTGCGCTATGACCCAAGGGGTGTGTGCTATTTGCCGAATGGTGCCTTTACACCAGCTGCGTTAAATGGCGCGCATGACGACGGAGGTCCGACATGTCCAATCCGCAACTCGGTGGTTCCTTTACCTTTCCCGGTACGTCGCTCAGCGTGCATCGCCTGGGCTATGGCGCCATGCAACTGGCGGGGCCGGGCGTCTATGGTCCGCCGAAAGACCATGACGCGGCGATTGCCGTGCTGCGTGAGGCCGTGGCCGCTGGCGTCAACCACATCGACACCTCCGACTTTTACGGTCCGCACGTCGTCAACCAGATCATTCGTGAGGCGCTGCATCCTTATCCGGACGGTCTGGTCATCGTCACCAAGCTTGGGGCGCGCCGGCCGGCGGACAAGTCGTGGCAACGCGCCATTTCACGTGACGAACTGATCTCGGCGGTTCACGACAACCTGCGCAATCTCGGTATCGAGGCGCTCGACATTGCCAATTACCGCTTCATGGGGTCCGGTCACGGCCTTGAGGAAGGCCCGCTGGCCGAACAGGTCTCCGTGCTGGCCGACCTCAAGCAACAGGGCCTGATCCGCCATATCGGCGTCAGCAATGTCACGGCCAAGCAGGTCGCCGAGGCGCAGACCGTCACCGATATCGTCTGCGTGCAGAACCTGTACAATATCGCCCATCGCGGCGATGAGGCGCTGATCGACGATCTGGCGCGGCAAGGCATTGCCTATGTGCCGTACTTCCCGCTGGGTGGGTTCACGCCGTTGCAGTCCCAAGCCCTGTCGGAGGTCGCCGCGCGGCTGAAGGCGACGCCGATGCAGGTCGCCCTGGCGTGGCTGCTGCAACGCGCGCCCAACATCTTGCTGATCCCGGGGACGTCGTCGGTCGGCCATCTGCGCGAAAATCTGGCGGCGGCCGACCTGACCCTGCCGGCCGACGCCATCGCAGAGCTCGATCGTATCGGCGAGGGTGAACCCGCCGCCGCCCACTAGGTTTTGAGCTTCTCCGCCAGTAGCTTGGCCTCCGGGGCGCGGCTGGAGCCGGCGCGCCAGACGACGACGATGTCGCGGAAGGCGCGATCCGACTTCAGCGGCCGCACCGTGACTTCACCGTCCCGCACCAGGCCGGAGTCGACCGCCATGGCCGGCAGCAGCGACACGCCAAGCCCGGATCCGACCATTTGCACCAGGGTGTTGAGGGAGGTCGCGGCAAAGCCACCGCCGGAATTGTAGGTGGCCAGGCTTTCCGCAGCACCGCTGGCTGACGACCAAGTGCAGGCGGCCAGGGCGTGGTCGCGCAGGCAGTGGCCGTCCTCCAACAGGATCAGTTCCTCGTCTTTCAGGTCTTCCGGCGCGATGCGCACCTGCCGGGCCAGCGGGTGGTCGCACGGCGTCGCGGCGACGATCTCATCGCGGGCGACGAAGGCGTGGTCGAGGCCGGCGAGGTCATAGGGCAGGGCGATGACCGCCGCATCGAGCGCGCCAGCCTTGAGTGCAGCGATCAGGCGCGCCGTCTGATCCTCACGCAGGAACAGCCGCAATTGCGGGAAGTCCCGGCGCAGGTCGAGCAACGCTTTGGGCAGCAAAAACGGAGCGATCGTTGGAATGACGCCGAGGCGGAAACGCCCGGACAAGGGCCGGTTGGCACCGCGCGCTGCCTCGACCAGGTCCTCGGTGCGCGCCAGTATGTCTTCGGAGCGTTTGAGCACGTCCTCGCCGACGGCGGTCAGGATGACCTGACCGCGCGAGCGATCGACCAGGCGGGCACCGAGGATCTTTTCGAGCTCGGCAATGCCCGACGACAGGGCGGGCTGCGACACGAAGGCAGCCTCGGCGGCGGCGTTGAAGCTCTTATGCTCGTTGAGCAGTTTGAGATATTGCAGTTGGCGGAGTGTGGGCAGCATGGTCCTTAATGTAGTTCGGATTGAAATAAATTCAATTTATAAAAAATTCAAAAACAATTAATTGGTCTTCTACACGTCGTGGGCGTAAACAGCCTTCGTCGGCGCTCCCCGCCGCCCCAAAACTTCAAGGAGAATGACTATGATCGGTGTTGGCGAATCCCTGCCTGACTTCAAGATTGTCGGCGTGAAGCCGGGCTTTAACAGCCACGAAGAAAACGGCCAAAGCGCCTTCGAAGAGATCACGAACGCGTCGTTCCCCGGCAAGTGGAAGGTCATCTTCTTCTACCCGAAGGACTTCACCTTCGTTTGCCCGACCGAGATCGCCGCCTACGCCGCCCTGGCTCGTGACTTTGAAGATCGTGACGCCGTCGTGCTCGGCGGTTCGACCGACAACGAGTTCTGCAAGCTGGCCTGGCGCCGCGACCACAAGGATCTGAACAAGCTGGCCCAATGGTCGTTCGCCGATACCGGCGGCGTCTTCGCCCGTGCGCTCGGCGTCCTCGATCACGCGGCCAATGTCGCTCTGCGCGCCACCTTCATCGTCGATCCGGACGGCGTCGTCCAGCACGTCACCGTCAATGGCTTGAACGTCGGCCGTTCGCCGCAGGAAACCCTGCGCGTCCTCGACGGCCTGCAAACCGACGAGCTGTGCGCCTGCAACCGTCCTGTGGGCGGTGAGACCCTGGCCGCGTAAGCCAAGGTAGATTTGAACTCGATCCCCGGTGAAACAACCGGGGATTTCGCAGAAGGCGGCGCGTATTCCCCTTTTCCGCGCCGCCTTTTCTGCGCCCGAAATTTTGAAGGAAGACCCATGTCGATCGATGCCCTGCGCGACCTGATCCCGGCCTATGCCAAGGACCTGTCGCTTAACCTGTCCACGCTGGCCAACGAGACCACGCTGAGCGATCAGCAAAAGTGGGGCCCCTTCGTCGCCACCGCCTATGCCGTTGGCGTGCCGGAAGTGGTGCAAAACCTGGAGGCTGCCGCCTCGGGCGTCCTGACGCCGGAAGCGCTGACCGCTGCCAAGTCGGCCGCGGCGATCATGGGCATGAACAATGTCTATTATCGCGCCCTGCATCTGATGCACAACAAGGAATACGAGACCCTGCGTGCCGGCCTGCGCATGAATATCCTGGCCAATCCGGGCGTCGAAAAGGTCGATTTCGAGCTGTGGTCGCTGGCGGTATCGGCGGTCAATGGCTGCGGCCTGTGCCTCGACAGCCACGAAAAGGTGCTGCGCTCGCACAATGTCACCAATGTCCAGGTCCAGGCGGCTCTGCGCATCGGCGCCGTCGTCAACGCCATCTCGGCGGTCATCCGCGGCGAAAAGGCGGCCAAGGGCGCTTAAGGCTGCGTCTTCGGCTCGGGCAGTTGCGGCGGCGAACCCATGTCGTCACTGGGGGGAGAGGTGATCTCGACCCCCTGCGCCTGGAGGCGATCGAGGACGCCGCCCTTGCGCAACAGATCCCCCATCGGCACCAGCGCCACGGCCTTGCCCGAGATTTGAAGTTCGTCGCTCAGTGCCTTGGCGGTCGCATCGATATTGTAGGTCTCGTAGTCCTGCTTCCATTGTGGCACGAGCAGGTTGCACACCAGGCCTGGCGGCGCGCGATAGTTCTTTTGCAGGGTGGCGATGTCTCCCGTGGCCCAGGCATGCGCCGCCGCGGGCAAAACGTTCAGGTCCCAATCGATATCGCTGAGATAGTCGTCGAGGCAGGCGTCGTCGCCGGCGCGAGACAGGTGTAGCAGGCCTTCGCCAAGATAGTCGTCCGACACCGTATAGGGCGTGACGGATAGCAGCGATGCCGCCTCGGGCAAGGCCTGCACGTCCTTGACGATCTGATAAGCCAGAATGTGGTGGCTGTCGCGCACGGCGACGTGCAGGTTGGCCCCGGCGCGTGCGGCCTTAACGAAATTCAAGCCCGCACTGAATCGGGTGCCATCCATGTGCTCGGCCTCCAGTCGCTGCTCGAGCCGGTATTGAATCCCCAGCGAGATGTGCTGAGAGAGGGTATCGCCGAGGTGATAACGTGAATCGAGGTCCCATTGACGAAAAGCCGCGTCGCTGACCGTCGTCGCGCCAGGCAGGATCAGGACGTTTGCCTCTTTGAGGATACGCCGCAGGCGCCGGTTGTCCCAGGTCAGATCTTTTGGCGTCTGCTCGAGAACGCCCAGCACCCATAGGGTCGACGCGCCTCGTGTCAGCTTCCACATGGCAGGGCCCGGCACGTGGGCGGCGATGACGACCTGGGTGGCGTCCGACCACGTCGTCGTGTGCGCTTCCTCGATGGCCTTGGCGACTTCGGGATCCGGCGGCGGCGTTTGTGCCGCTTCGGCGCCGCCAAGCAGTGCCAGACTCAAGATCGCACTTGAAAACAGCTGTGTCATTGTCCACCCCTGCCATAACCTATGCGCATTGCCGCAAACTGACAAGGCTGAGGCGGCGTATCCTATTCGGCCGGTGAGGTGATCTCCACGCCCTCGGCGCGCAGCCGGTCGAGGATGCCGTCCTTGCGCAACAGGTCGCTGAGCGGCATTACCGCGACGCTTTTGCCGGGCGCTTTCAGCGCCTTGTCGACCGCCTTGACCATGTCGTCGACGGCATAGGTCTGGTAGATTTTGGCGTATTTCGGTTGCGACAGGAAGCAGGTCACCCACGCCGGGTCGCGGTGATTGGCCAGGATGGTGGCGACGTCGCCACGGGCCCAGGCTTCGCCCATCAGATCGACGGTTGCCAGATCATGGTCGATGCCGTCGAGATAGTCGTTGAGGCAGGCCTCATCGGCGTCGTGGTCCAGTCCGGCATATTGCCGGGCCTGTAGCTCTGAGGTGCGGCGATCGACATTTTTGACGATTACGCCGCTGGCCTTGGCGTAATCGGTGACTTCAGGCGGCGTGATATGGGTGGTGATGTTGTGGTTGCGATAGACATTGACGATCAGCCATGACCCCGCCCAGGCCGGGGCATAGGCCACGCCCGTCGGCAGGGATGACAGGTTTTCACGCGCAACCACGTCCTGGAAGCGTTGATAGGTTTGCGGCGACACCACGTCTTTCAGCTGTTTCCAGCCGGGCAGCTCCATGTCGCGCTCGGAGACCATCCAGTCGTCGACAATGTGCGGCAGGATCAGGAAATGGGCCCCCTGCAGCACGTGCTGGAAATGGGTCGAATCCCAGGACACTTCGCGCGGCGAGACGTGCAGCGTGCCCAGCACCCAGACAGTGGAGTCGCCCCGGGTTAGCTTCCACATCGCCGGGCCCGGCACCTTGGCGCGGACGACGACCTGAGTGATATCGGACCAGGCATCCGCCGGCTTGTCGGTTGTCTGCGCTCGCGCTTCTGCGGCCATCGCCGCAAAGGCCAGGATCGCCAGCAGTTTGAGTATCGATATCGCCCGCCCCATAGCCGCGATCCTAGATCGGCGGCGAGGTCACGTCGACCCCATCGGCATGGAGTTGATCGAGCACGCCGCCCTTGCGCAGCAACTGGCTGATCGTCATCACGGCCACGCTCTTACCCGGCTTTTTCAGCGTCTCTTCGATAGTCCGGGTCATGTCGGTCATGGCCGTCTGTTCGTAAGCGGCCCAGTCGGGCGTCATCAGGTCGCAGGTCAAGGCAGGGGAGTCCTGATACAGATGCAGCACGGTCGGTAAGTCCCCGCTGGCCCAGGCATGGGCCATGCGCGGCAAGGTATCGCGGTCGAAATCGACGGCGTCGAGATAGGCGTTGAGGCAGGCCTCGTTCTGCGCCGGCGTCAGGCGCAGCAATTCGCGGCCCGTCATGTCACCGTCAAACCGGAAGGCGTCGCGGATTTCGGTGCCGGTGCCGGCCATGGCCTTGACCTGGGGCACCTGGTCGACGTCGGTGCCGATGCCCGAATGCAGCAGCACGTCCTCGTACATCTCGGCGCCGGCGCGTTCGGGAATGTAGTGGGCGTATTTGTCGACCGTCAGCCCGCCCTGGCTGTCGACGGTCTGCTGAAAACGCAGATAAGTCGTGGACGACACCACGTCCTTCAGCGACTGCACGGGCGGTAGCATCGAGGCGCGATGATAGGTCTTTTCGTTGTCTTCGTTATACCGGGCCTCTCCGGGCGCGATCAGGTAACGGGCGCCGTCCAGCGTCCGCTTCAGCCGGCGGTCGTCCCATTTGAGGTCGAGCGGCGCTTCTTCAAGCACCCCAAGTACCCAGATCGTGGAATTGCCTCGCGTCAGCTTCCACATGGCGGGACCTGGCACCTTGGCGCGAATGACGACCTCGGTCAGGTCGGACCAGTCGAGCTTGCGGGCATGGACCACCACCTCGGTAATGCCGGATTGGGTCTGAGCCTGCACAGGAATCGTGGGCACGACCAACAAGGCGGCTGCGGTCAAGAGAGAGATTAACGGGCGCATGAAGCGACCCTAGAAGACAGTTTCAATTGAAGCAAGCCAATGCGCCCGTCAGTAGTCGGGGCTGGAAATCCGCGCCCCTTCGATACCCAGTCGGTCGAGGACACCGTTCTTGCGCAACAAGGTGGCCAAAGGGAAGACGGCGACGCTGCGGCCCGGCGTTTTCAGCGCGGCGACGATTGCGTTGGCGGCATCGTCGACGCTGTGATCGAGCATGGCCGAGGCCTGGTCCGACCCGGCCAAACACTTCATCAATGCCGAGCCTTGGTAATTGGCGTGGACGGTCTTGAGATCGCCGATCGCCCAGGCGGCGGCCGCCTTGGGAGCGCGGTCGAGGTCGAAATCGATGTCGTCGAGCGCGTCGTTCAGGCACGCGCGATTGGCTTCGGCGTCCATGGCGTTGACGTCCTTGAGCAGGGGCGCGAACTTGTAGCGCCCGGCCGCCCGCACCGGCACATTGGCCTTGTGGGCCAGGCGCATAATGGTTGCCTGCGGCTCCTGGTCGCTCAGGCCGATCTTGCCCAGCACGTCCTTGCGCAGCCGCGCTCCGGCCCACACCGGCTTGTCGTGGGAGAAAGGCTTGGTCGACACGCCGGCACGTGCGGCGGTGGCCTCATAGCGGGCATTCAGCGCCGGCGGCAGCACGTCCTTCAGAGCCTCGTGCTGCGGCAGGTTCTTTCCCGACATCAGGCTGAAGACGTCGCCGAGACTGGCGCTGGAGGTCGCCGGCGTGATCAGTTCGCGCGCGCCTTTGAGGGCATTTTCGACGCGTTTGGTCGGCCAGGATTGGTTCTTCGGAAAGACCGGCAATACGCCGATGATGATGACTTCGGCGCCGTCCTTTTGCACCCGCCACAGGGCCGGCCCGGGCACATGAGTGCGCACGACGACCTGCTGGGCATCGGACCATGCCTCGTTTGGGGCTTCGTTCGGGGCCCCGGTTTGGGCGCGAGCGGAGGCGGCCACCATGGCGATGGCTAGAAAGGGGAGGAGAATACGCATCGGAATACCGCGTCTGAACGATACGGATTTAGACTCTAAACGTGACCGTTTTGCGATGCAATATGGGGTAAATTACGCCTTGGCGGCGATCGGTGCAGGTTCCGCGGCCGTGAAAGTCAGCGGTGCGCCCCAAAAGGCCTCGATCAGAGCCGATTGCGACTTCGGCGCGCCGGTGGTGAGGAATTCGCGACGTGCGCCGTTGCCGATATCGTAGTCCGGATGAAGCTCGATATATTGCGACAAGGCCTTGGCGACAGAGGGCGGCTGGTGGATGATCGGTGTATTGGCCGGTAACGCTTCGCGGAACAGGTCGGCGACCAGCTCGTAATGGGTGCAGCCCAGGATGGCGCGGTCGGGGAAGCGGCCGATGCGGGCTTTCAGTGCCGTGACGTGCGACTGGATCTTGTCGCGCAAAGCCTCGCGCGGTTCGCCGCGTTCGATCATGTCGGCCAGGCCGGAGCAGGCTTCGGTGAAGACGGCCAGATCTTGGCGGCGCTTGTCGATTTCGATCTCGTAGACGCGCGAACGCGCGGTCGCGGTGGTGGCAAAGATGCCGACGACGTCGAGCTTTTCGATCTTGGGACCACGGCGTTCGGCCTCGTGCTCCCACGGCAGGCCCGTGGCCGCCTCGATCGTCGGCACGATGATGCCGAGCACATTGACCGGTCGCTTGTAGGTCTTGCGGAAACCCGCCAGCCAGGTCGATTGCAGGCGGCGCAAGGCCACGGCCGAGGCGGTATTGCAGGCCAGCACGACCAGCGAAGCGCCGGCCTCGAACAGGGTTTCGCAGCCCTGGCGCGTCAGCTCGACGATTTCCTCGCCGGGACGGTCGCCGTAGGGGGTATGGGCCTGGTCGGCGAGATAGACGAAATCGGCCTGCGGCAAACGTTCCACCAGGGCGCGGTGGATGCTTAAGCCCCCGACGCCAGAATCGAAAACACCGATGGCCATGAAGTCAAAATCCCGAACTGTCGCGACGCGAATATGGGCCCGCATCGTCTCTATTGCCAGAGAACCATCTTCGCATGTTCGAGGCCTTGTCAAGGGCGGTTGAGTGCCGGGCCGCAACGATTACGAAAACGTAATTGGACGGCGGCCAAGGCTTCTGTACCTTTCCGCGACGCGCGGGCGGGGAGGTCAGGGTGCACAATAATCGACGTCGGTTTCTGGGCGGTCTTACCGCTGTGGGGGGCTTGAGCGCCAGCGGTGCGTTCGCCGCCACCAATCCGCTGATCGGCACGTGGTCGGGGACGCTGATGGGCAAGCTGCGCCTGAAGCTTGTCATCGCGAGCGAGACTCAGGCGACGATGTACAGCCTCGATCAGGGCGGTGCGCCGATCGCGGCGACGGCGGTCACCCTGTCGGCGAGCGGCATGACCTTGGCTTTTGCCTCGCTTAACGCGACCTATACCGGGACGCTCAGTGGAGACGCACTGAAGGGCGCCTTGACGCAGAACGGCCAGACCTTGCCGCTCGATTTCGCGCGCGGCGACCTGTTTCCGGCGCCGCCTCCGCCGCAGATTTCCGGTGCCCTGACGCCCGAAGCGCTCACCAAGGTGCGCAGCGAGGCCCACATTCCGGGCATCGGCGCCGCCTGGGCCAAGGGTGGCGCGGTCGCCACGATAATGGTCGACGGCGTTCGCGCCGCCGATGCACCGGCGCCGATCGAAAGCGGTGATCAATGGCATCTTGGCTCAATCACCAAGTCGATGACGGCGACGGTCGTGGCGCGGATGATCGAAAAGGGCGGCCTCACCTGGGATACGACGATCGGTTCGGTGTTGGGCCAGGCGGTTCCCGACATGAACCCGGTCTACAAGACGGTGACTATCCGCCATCTGCTCAGCCACCACGCCGGCCTGCCCGCCAGCATCGAAATGAGCGATTTTGCCGTCTTTTCGCGCGTCGATGGCCCCGATCCGCGCCCGGAGCGGCTGAAATATGCGGCACTGGCCTTGAAGCAGACGCCGGTTAATACGCCGGGCACGGCCATGCTCTATTCCAACAGCGGCTTCATCGTCGCCGGCGCCATTCTGGAAGCCGTCTACAACAAGCCGTGGGAGGCCCTGATCACCGAGCAGCTGTTCACACCGCTGCATCTGAGCTCAGCTGGGTTCGGGCCGCCGGGTGTCAATCAGCCGGCCGGTCATCGGCCGTCGCCGGACGATCCGACCAAGCGCGTGCCATTGCAGCTCGACAATCCCGTGGCGTTGGGGCCAGCGGGGCGTGCGCATATGAACCTGGCCGACCTGATCACCTACCTCAATCTGCACCTGAAGTGCCCGGAGAGCTTCCTGCGCGCCGACAGCTGGAAAACCCTGCACACGCCGCCGTTTGAACGCAACTACGCCATGGGTTGGGTGGTGCAGCCGGGCGGGCGGCTGTGGCACAATGGGTCAAATACCATATGGTACGCCGAAATCACCGTCGATCCAGCTGCCGGCGCGGTCGCCGCCGTCGCTTGCAATGATGGCGCCCTCGGCACCGCCCAGCCGGCGGTCAATGCCGTCCTCAAAAGTGCGCTGGCGCGCGCCACCGCCTGATTTTTTCGTTTAAGAGGCTTTCGCTCATGTCCACGGACCGTCGTTCCATGTTGGGTTTCTTCGCTGCCATGTCCGCCCTCGTCGCTGCGCCCGTTCTGGCCAAGCCGGTCAAGGGCAAGGTCAAGGCGGTCGCTAAGGCAGCCGTTGTGGCCAGCCCCGCGCCCTATCTGACCGAGCCGTGGACCGGGCCGTATGGTGGCGTGCCGGCTTTCAGCAAGGTCAAGATCTCGGACTTCGAGCCGGCGCTCGACTGGGCCATGGATCAGCAGCGCGCCGAATTGAAGGCAATCACCGATAATGCCGACAAGCCGACCTTCGCCAACACCATCGAGGCGTTGGAATCGTCAGGCCAGGCCTTCGGTCGTGTCACCTCGGTATACTCCGTCTGGGATGCCAACCTGTCGGACGCCAGGTTCCAGGTGGTGTCGACCAAGATGTCGCCGAAACTGGCGGCCTTTGGCGACGAGATTACCCAGAATGGGCCGCTGTTCGCGCGTGTTGAAACGGTCTACAAGACCCAGGACGCGGCAAATCTGACGCCCGAGCAAAAGCGGCTGCTATGGCTCAACTACCGCGACTTCGTTCGCGCCGGCGCCAAGCTTTCCAAGGGTGATAAGGCCAAGGTCGCCGAGATCAACAAGCAATTGGCGACGCACTTCGACACCTTCTCCAAGCATTTGCTGCACGACGAAGCCCAGGTCACTCTGATCGCCAAGGCCGATCTTGGCGGCCTGCCCGACAGCTTCGTCGCTTCGCTCGCCGCCAAGGCCAAGGCGATGGGCCATGACGGCCAATACGCCGTGCAGAATACGCGCTCGGCCATGGAGCCGTTCCTCACCTATTCAACCAATCGGACGTTGCGCGAAAAGATCTGGCGCACCTTCATCATGCGCGGCGACAATAACGACGCCAGCGACAACAAGAAGGTGTGCGCCGAAATCCTCAAGCTGCGCGCCGAACGCGCCCTGCTGTTGGGCTATCCGACGCACGCCCACTGGCGGCTGGAAAAGGCCATGGCCAAGACGCCGCAGAACGCCATGGATCTGATGATGGCGGTGTGGGGGCCGGCGGTCGGCCGTGTCCACGAAGAAGTCGCCGACATGCAGAAGATCGCCGATTCCGAAGGAAAAGGCGTCACCATCTCACCATGGGACTATCGCTACTACGCCGAAAAGGTGCGCAAGGCGCGCTACGACCTCGACGAGGCCGAGATCAAGCCTTACCTGCAGATGGACAAGATCCGCGACGGTATCTTCTGGACGGCCGGGCGCATGTACGGCTTCGACTTCGAGCCGATCCACGACATCACGACCTTCCATGCCGACATGCAGACCTACAAGGTGCTGCGCAACGGCGAACTGGTCGGCGTGTGGTACTTCGACCCCTATGCCCGCGACGGCAAGAATTCCGGCGCTTGGGAGACCGAATACCAGAGCCAGTCACGCTTCCCGCACCCCCACAAGGTCGTGTGCTCCAACAATACCAACTTCATCAAGCCCGAGCCGGGCAAGCCGGTGCTGATCTCGTGGGACGACGCCGAAACCATGTTCCATGAGTTCGGCCACGCCATCCACGCCCTGTCGTCGAACGTCACCTATGGGTCGCTGGCCGGCACCAATGTCGCCACCGATTTCGTCGAATTCCCGTCGCAGCTCAACGAGCATTGGCTGCCGATCCCCGAAGTGCTGGAAAAGTTCGCCGTGCACTACGAAACCGGCGCGCCGATGCCGAAGGAACTGCAGGCCAAGATCCAGAATTCGCTGAAGTTCAATCAGGGCTTCGAAATGGTCGAGCTTCTGGCCTGCGCCATCGTCGATATGCAGTTCCACCTGGCCGGCAATGTCCCGGTCGATATCGCCAAGTTCGAAAAGGACGCCCTGGTCAAGCTCAACATGCCCAAGGAAATCGTCATGCGTCACCGTCCGACGCAGTTCGCCCACATCTTCTCCAGCGACGACTATTCCGCCGGCTATTATTCCTATGTCTGGTCGGACGCCCTGGTCGCCGACGTCTACGAAGCCTTCATGAAGGCCGGCGGCCCGTTTGCCGGCGACACCGCCAAGCGCTATTTCGACACTATCTTAAGCCGTGGCAACACGGTCGATCAGGCGCAGGAATATCGTGACTTCATGGGCCGCGACGTCAATCGTGACGCGCTCATGCGGCTGAAGGGGTTTGCGGTTTAAGCAATTCCTTCAACGATCACAGCGTCGAATTCGGCGGCGCCCAGCCGATGCTGGCGCGCCGCCTGGTATTCCGGCGAATTGTAATAGCCGCGCGCCAGATCGAGGCTGTCGAATTCCAGGATGACGGTGCGCGGCCGGCCATGGCCTTCCAGCACCTCGACCTTGCCGCCGCGGGCCAGCGGCCGGGCGCCGAACTTTTCCGCCGCCGCATGGGTGCCAGACGCATAGCGGGCATAGGCTTCCGGGTCGGTGACGGTTACCTGGGCGATGAGATAGGCCTTGGGCATGATCAATCTTTCAGCTCGTGGATCTTGTCGTAATGCACTTCGAGTGTGCTGTCGGGCAGGCGATGCAGCATCTGGATGAAGCTGCGGCCGAAGTGGATGTCGTCGGCGATGTAGGAAAAGCGCGTGTGGATGGTCGAGGACAGGCTTTCGTCCATGCCGTTGATCGAGACGATGACCTCGGCATTCTTGGCCGACAGAGTCTCGTGCGTTTCGCCGTAGAGCGGGCTCGCCTCATCGATGCGGTGAAGCAGGCTCCAGCTCAGCTGCATCACCGGAATCTTCGAGCGCACCAGCGGCATGTCGTAATAGCGGCGGAAGGTGCTGCCATCGGCCAAAATCTCATCGCGCATCATGACGAGGCTCGCCTGAGCATCGACGATGCGGTTGCCGCGGTCGTTGATCATGCGCAGCGAAAAGTGCGGCTCGCCCATGTCGGAATTGATCACCGCGCGCTCGGAAAAAGTCACCCGCGCCGTCGGCCTCGAAAAGCGTGAAAACACCAGGCCGGTCATTAAGGCATAGAAGGTGAAGCCCGTCACCGCTTCCAGCGTCACCAGCACATTGGCGACGATGCCTTCCGGGCTCATACTGCCGTAGCCGATGGTCGCCAGGGTCTGGACGCTGAAAAAGAAGTAGTCGAGGAAATGGCCGGAACGGGCGTGGGTGATACCTTCGCCGGGCCACAGGTCGGCGAGGGCGAAATAGGCCAGGGCGTAGCTGAGATTGATGATCAGGAAGGTCGCCATGAAGGTGACCACAAGGCTTGGCCAGCTGGCCTGCATCAGGTGGGCATAGAGATCGCCCATGACGTAGCGGCGGCGCCCGTGGACGACGATGCGCGGCTTGGGGCCATTGGGACGCGGCACAAGCCGCGGCCGGAAGGTGTTGGGGCTGTGGGCCGTGGGCTTCGGATCGGGCAGGGGCGCAGGCTCCGGTGTGTCATCCACGTCGAGCGGCTGCGATGTTCCGTTGGGCGGCAAGGTGTCGGGCGTCATGAGTACCTTTATGCCGTGTCCGGCAGGTTTTTTTCAATCCCTTCTGTATCCACAGGGGTTTTGCCTCTATATAGCGCGGCATGACCCGTCCGTTTCTCAAGATGAATGGCCTCGGCAACGATTTCGTTGTCGTCGACGCCCGCGACAGCGCTTTTGCGCCGCCGGTGGCGGACATTCGTGCCTGGGGCGACCGCAAGGCCGGTATCGGCTTCGATCAGCTGATCAGCATCGAAGACTCGTCCGACGGCGACGCCTTCATGCGGGTGTGGAATTCGGATGGTTCCAGCGTCGAAACCTGCGGCAATGCGCTGCGCTGCGTCGCCTGGGTGCTTAATCCGCAGGCGGACGATCGTACGCTGAAGATCGATACGCTCGGTGGCCCGACGAAAGCGCGCGTGTTGCGCGCCGACGCCAGGACCGGTACCGCCAGTGTCGACATGGGCACGCCCGGTCTCGACTGGACGGATATTCCGCTGTCGGAAGAGATGGATACGCTGCGTCTGGAGCTGAAGGTCGGTCCCTATGACGCGCCGCTCTATCACACGCCGTGTGCCGTCAGCATGGGCAATCCGCACTGCGTCTTCTTCGTCGATGACGTCGACCAGGTCGATGTCGCCGCCACCGGTTCGCTGATCGAAAACCATCCGCTGTTTCCCGAAGGCGTCAATGTCGAGTTCGCCCAGGTGATCGACCGCGACACCGTACGCATGCGCGTGTGGGAACGCGGCGCCGGCATCACCAAGGCCTGCGGCACTGGCGCCTGCGCCACACTGGTCGCCTGCGCCCGCCGCGGCCTGACCAATCGCGCGGCGACGATCGTCATGGACGGCGGCCCTTTGCATGTAGCGTGGGTCGAAAACGACCACGTCATCATGACAGGCCCGGTCGAAGTCGAGTTCGCCGGAGACCTTCCCGCATGAGTGATGATAGCCGCCCGATCGCACCGGCTGTCGATGTCGTCACCTTCGGTTGCCGCCTGAACAGCTATGAGAGCGAAGTCATCCGCAAGACTGCGGCCGACGATGGGCTCGACAACGCCATCATCTTCAACACCTGTGCCGTCACCGGCGAGGCCGTGCGCCAGGCGCGCCAGGCCATCCGCCGTGCCCGCAAGGAAAACCCCGACAAGCGCCTGATCGTCACCGGTTGCGCCGCCCAGACCGATCCCGACACCTTCGCCAAAATGGCCGAGGTCGATTTTGTCATCGGCAATGCCGACAAGCAGAAGGCGGGCGCCTATCGTCTGACCCCGGACAGTGCCCGCGTCGTCGTCAACGACGTCTTTTCGGTGCGCGAAACCGCCGGCCACCTGATCGATGGCCTGAAGGACCGGGCCCGCGCCTTTGTCGAGGTGCAGAACGGCTGCGACCATCGTTGCACATTTTGCATTATCCCCTATGGTCGTGGCAATTCGCGTTCGGCGGCCGCGGGCGACATCGTCGCCCAGGTCCAGCGTCTGACCGCCGAGGGCTATAACGAGATCGTCCTGACCGGGGTCGATCTGACGTCGTGGGGCACGGATCTTCCGGGTACGCCGCAACTCGGTCACCTGGTGACGCGCATCCTCAAGCACGTGCCGGAGTTGAAGCGGTTGCGCCTGTCGTCGATCGACGCCGCCGAAATCGACGATACCCTGCTGCGCGCCTTTGCCGAGGAAGAGCGCCTGGCGCCCTATCTGCACCTCAGCCTTCAGCACGGGGACGATTTGATCCTGAAGCGGATGAAGCGCCGCCATCTGCGCGCCGATGCCATTCGCCTGGTCGAGACCGTGCGCAAGATTCGTCCCGACATCGCTTTCGGCGCCGACATGATCGCTGGCTTCCCGACCGAGACTGAAGACCATTTCGCCAACGCCGTGGCCCTGGTCGATGACTGCGACCTGTCCTTTCTGCACGTCTTCCCCTACAGCCCGCGCCCGCAGACGCCGGCGGCGAAGATGCCGCAACTGCCGCGCCCGCTGATCAAGGAGCGCGCCGCACGGCTGCGCGACAAGGGGGCGCAGGCCCTGACGGGCCATCTCGACCGCCAGATCGGGCGCCGCCTGAGCTGCGTCGTCGAAAAGCCTGGCTTTGCCCGTGCGGCGGACTTTACCGAAGTGGTCTTCGCCGACGATGTGCGCGCCGTCCCCGGACAATTGGCCGACATCGACGTGTCGGGCCACGACAACAAACATGCGCTTGGCGTTATTGGCGGAGTCTTGGGTGGCTGAAGAAAAGAAAAAAGGCTGGTTTCAGCGCCTGACCGACGGTCTGTCGCGGACGTCGCAGAACCTGACCGAACAGGTGACGCAGGTCTTCCAGCAAAAGGAAGGTCTGGACGCCGGCGCGTTGGAGGACCTTGAGGACCTGTTGATCGAAAGCGATCTCGGCCCGGCGGTTGCCGCCACCATCGCCGAGAAGATGTCGCAGATGCGGTTCAATTCGGCCAAGGATAGCAACGCCGTGCGCGCTGCCCTTGCCGAAGCCCTGGCCGAGGAACTGGTCGGCCACGAAGCCACCTTCGATCCATTGTCCGGACCGAAGCCCAATATCGTGCTCTTTGTCGGGGTGAATGGCTCCGGCAAGACGACGACCTTGGGCAAGGTTGCCGCCAAACTGACCGCGACCGGCGCCCGGGTGCTGGTCGTCGCCGGCGATACCTTCCGCGCCGCCGCGGTCGAACAGCTCAAGGTGTGGTCGGAGCGCGCCAAGGCCGACTTCATGGGCCGCAAGACCGGTGCCGACGCCGCGGGTCTCGTCTACGACGCCGTCATGCGCGCCAAGGAAGAAGCCTACGACGTCGTCCTCATCGACACCGCCGGCCGCCTGCAGAACAAGCAGCAGCTGATGGACGAGCTGCTGAAGATCGTCCGGGTGATCAAGCGCATCGATCCCGACGCGCCGCACGAGACGCTTCTGGTGCTCGACGCCACGGTCGGCCGCAATGCCTTGTCGCAGGAGCAGATTTTCGGCCGTCAGGCCTTCGTCTCGGGTCTGGTCATGACCAAGCTCGACGGCACGGCGCGCGGCGGTATCCTGATTCCCGTCGCCAAGGCGTCGGACGCCCCGATCAAGCTTATCGGCGTCGGCGAAGCCATCGAAGACCTGCACGCCTTCAAGGCACACGATTTCGCCCGCTCGATGGTGGGCCTTGAGCCGTTGGGCTCGGATAACTGATATGAACGAGCCCGAAACCCAGCCCGAAGCGAACGCGCCGCAAAGCGTGCCCGAAATTATCAAAACGGCGGCGGCGGCCGATCCCGAACTGGCGCTGAAGCCTGGCGAGACCGCGACGAATTGGGTCAAGCTCGGTGTCGACTATGGCCCGCTGATCTGCTTTGGCCTGTCCTTCGTCATCATCCCGCACGTCATCAAGAGCGCCGACAAGGAGACGCCGCTGATCTGGGCCTCGGGCGTTCTGGCCGTGGCCTCGGTCGTCGCCCTGATCGTCGGGCTGGCCGCGGAAAAGCGCCTGGCCTGGATCCCGCTGATCACCGCCGTGCTCGGCATCCCGTTCGCCGTGCTGACGGTGGTGTTCAAGAATCCGGTGTTCATCAAGATCAAGATGACTCTGATCGACACCGCCATCGGCGCCATTCTGCTGGGCGGTCTGGCGCTGAAGAAGCAGCCGCTGAAAGCGCTGCTCGGCGATACGCTGAAGCTGAAGGACGAGGCCTGGCCACGCCTGACCCTCTATTACGCGCTGTTCTATCTCGCCATGGCCGCCGGCAATGAGGCGATCTGGCGCACCCAGACCGATAGTGTCTGGGTAACGTGGAAGATGGTGTCGATGATCGGTGGCCCGATTGTGTTTTCGCTGATCTTGCTGCCCTTCATGATGAAGAACCTGATCGTCGACGAAGTGCCGGAAAAAGCGACTGACGATCGATCGTCCGGCGTTTGAGACCTGTCTATCCGTGTGCGGATGGAATTGTCGCAATTTTGATATATAGTAGCCCTACATTGGCTGCGGGAGCACATGTTGATGTTCGAGGGCAATGACATGAAGAAGGCCAAAACCGGCGACGGGCACAAGGGTGGCAAGACCGTCCTCGATGACTCGCCGTCGCATCTGCTGCATCGCGTCTTGCAGATCGCCCTCGATATCTACAATGCCGAAGCCGGTGAGGGTGCTCTGACCCAGCGTCAGTATGCCCTGCTGCAGGCGCTGGACGGTGCTCCGGACGGCATGACTCAGACCGATCTGGTGCGGGCGACCGGCATCGATCGTTCGACCCTGGCCGACCTTGTGGCGCGCATGCTGTCAAAACAACTGTTGGCCCGCGAGCGCTCGGCGTCGGACGCGCGCGCCAACCTGGTGCGGCTAGATGCCGCCGGGCGCAAGGCGCTGAACGAGGCGCAGCCGCGTGTGCTGGCCGCCGACGAGAAAATCCTCAGCCTGTTGTCGCCGCCCAAGCGCGACAGCTTCGTCAAGCTGCTGCGCAAGATCGCCCAGGCGCGTGAAGAAGAGCTGATTGTCGCCAATGGCGGCGAGGTGGTGCGCAAGAAGAAGACGCCCAAGCTCGAAAAGGCCGACAAGCCCGAGAAGAAGAAAAAGAGCCACAAGAAAGAGGACAAGTTCGCGCGCAAGCTCAAGAAGCTGCCGATGCCGCCCTTGTCCGATGGCGTGGTCGCCGAAGCGCCCGAACCGGCGCCCGTCGAAAAAAGCTAGACGACGATATTCAGAAAGCTGCCCGGCCGCTTAGGCGGGGCATCGGCGTCGACCTGCGGCGTCGTATTGACCGGGGTTGAGGCCTTGGCGATGTCGGCCGCCGTATAGGTCGCCGGCGTGATCTTCGGCGCCGCCGTTCCCGTCACCTGCTGAAAAAACGCCTTCTGGGCGGCGAGCGCAGACCCGAAGCTGCCGGCGGATTGGGTGGCTTGCTGCGTCGCTTGCGGGCGCGCCGGGGTAGCGGCGGGACCGTTGAGCATCTGAGCCAGGGAGGGGCGAATCGGCGTGACCATGCGCCGTTTCTAAGCCGGATCAGGTATTTATTTGGTTAACGGCGGTTAAGAGATTGGCGGATATCCGCAATTGACTGCGTGCGATGCAACGACTTTGGCTATACTTTCGTTGAGAATTGAAATGCTTAGCGGTGATAAGCGTAGATATATGGGCGCGGATGTAATTGGCTACCGGCGCTCAAATCCATGACAAGATCAGGGCTTTCCCGGCGCGACGATACGGCCGCTGACGGCGACAAGCTTATTTTATAAGGGATTTGAAATTGAAACGGCCGTCCTTGGGGGGCAAGGACGGCCGCGCATGCCGCCGGTTTCGAGGGGGGGGATGATCCCGGCGACGAACTGATAGGTTTTCGTATCAGCGAAAACGACTCGCTGATGACTGTACCCTTGGGTCCCTAACTAATACTTTACGGGCAAAAGAAAAGGGGGTGCAGTGCACAAAACCGTGATTATTCGCATTTATTTGAAAAGCCGCGCCCAATTACGCTTCTGACGCGTCTTCCACGCGCCACGGTGGTAGGCGTCCGAGGCGATCAGCGGCACGACCGTGGTGGCTTCGGCGAAGACCATCTGTTCGTGCGTGGTCTGGACCTTGCCCCATGAGGCGGCTTCTTTCAGGGTCGAGGACGAGCAGGCGCCGTCACGAACGTCGGCGACGGTGATCTGCACGGCATAGCGGTGCATTTCGGCTTCGACGCCGAGGATTTCAGCGCACACCACGGTGTCCTGAGCGAAGTTCTTGGGGACGCCGCCGCCGACCATGAACAGGCCGGTGACGCCGGCTTCGATCTTGATGTCGGTCAGTTCGCGGAAATCGGCGACCGCGTCGATCATCATGTAGGGCTTGCCCGCCTTGGCGCGTTCCTTCTGGTGCTTGACCAGGCCGAAACCAGCCGAAGAGTCGACAAAGGCCGGACAGAAGATCGGCACGCCTTCTTCGTAGGCGGTCTGGATCAGCGAGCCCGGCTTCTTGGCATTGCCTTCCGACAGCCACTTGCCCATTTCCCAGATGAATTCGCGCGAGGAATAGCCGCGCGGCTCGAGGCGGTTGGCGATTTCCAGTATGGTGTGGTCGCAGGCCTGGAGCTCTTCTTCGTCGATATAGGTGTCGTAGATGCGGTCGATATAGTTGTCGCGCAGCACGTTATCGTCGACCTGACCTGCCGCCTGATAGTGCTTGAAGCCCAGGGCTTCGAAGAAGTCCATGTCGACGATCGAGGCGCCGGTAGCGACGATGGCGTCGACCATGCCGAACTTCACCATGTCGCGATAGACGTGCATGCAGCCGCCGGCCGAGGTCGAGCCGGCCAGGATCAGCCACGGCGAGCAATCCTTGTCTTCCAGCGCCATGTTGAAGATGTCGGCGGCGCGGGCGGTGTCGCGCGAAGAGAACGACATCTTGCGCATCGAGTCGATGATCGGACGCGCGTCATAGGACGTGATGTCGACGTGCTCGACGGTGTTTTGCAGCAGTTCTGCTTTGGAATTGGCTTGAACGGGAGCGTTCATTTCACTGGTTTCCCTAGATTTGAGCGCCCGTCGTTAACAGACCCTGCCCGCCGGACGGAGCGACGGCGAACAGGCAAGGATTTCAGTCTCTTCGATGGTATTTCAGATGAAGCGACCGGTGATGAGGCAACAGGCCTTGCAAAGGCTGCAAGGGTTTCGCCCGTCATGTCCCCGGAACCCCCAGACGGTGCGATGGGGCGGGGTATCGAAATCGAGGCGCGCCTATAGACCATTGTGCTGGCCTTTGCAATCGCGAGGCCCGTGAATTTAATGCGACGGCGTCTCGGTCATTACTTTGGCCGCAGCAGGACGAACTTGGCGTCGTCCGAAATCGGGAAGTAATCGCCGGCGCCGCCACCGCGCAGCACCGGATCGGCTGCGGCGGTATGGTAGACGCCTTCGGCCAGCAGCGCCTTGTCGATATGGATGCAGACGACCTCGCCGAAGGTCATGACCGCCGGCAAGTCCTCGCCCTGGGCATCGGTCAGGTGAAATTGCTGCGTCAGGCGGCACTCGAAGGCGACGCGGGCGGTCGCGACGCGCGGCGGTTTGATCAGGGTCGACGGCGCCGCTTCCAGGCCGGCGCGCTCGAATTCGTCGACCTGGTCCAGGGTGCTGGTGGCGTTCATCGCCTCCACCAAAGGCCGGGTGACCAGATTCCATACGAATTCGCCGGTCTCGGCGATATTGCGCGCCGTATCCTTGCGGTGGGTCGAGGCGAAACCGATGATCGGCGGCGTGTAGTTGAAGGCGTTGAAGAAGCTGTAGGGCGCCAGATTGCGCATACCCTCGCCGCTCAGTGTCGAGATCCAGCCGATCGGCCGCGGCCCGACAATGGCGTTGAACGGGTCGTGGCGCAGACCATGACCCGATTTCGGCTCGTAGCTATGGAAATCCATCGCGGATCAGGCCTTGGCCTTGACCCGCTTCTTGCCGCGCTTGCCGCCCTTGGGACGGTTCAGGCGCACGACCTTGTTATCGTCGACGACGTCGATGCTGCGCACCGGATTGGCGATCGAGCGCGGCGCAAGGCCGAACAACGAAGCCATCGGGGCATCGTCGAGGAAGACGGTTTCGGTGTCGCCATAGCCGTTGAAGCGCGTGCCCATGGCGACGCCATAGGCGCCCAGCATGCCGATTTCGACGTAATCGCCCTCCGCGACGTCGTCGGGCAGCCAGAACGGCCCCGGCATGGCGTCGATGCTGTCGCAGGTCGGGCCGTAGAAGCGGAACGGCTTCAGCGTCTCGTCGTCGACGTCCTCATCCTGACGGTGCAGGCGCACCGGGAATGGCCACTTGGCGTGGGTGGCGTCGAACAGATTGCCGTAGGAGCCGTCGTTCAGGTACAGGGCGTCGTTCTTGCGCAGCTCGACCTTGGTCAGGACCGAGGTCGATTCCGCCACCAGGGCGCGGCCGGGCTCGGCCCACAGCTGGGTTTCCTCGTGCACCTTCATTTCGTTGAAGGCGCGGTCGATGACGTCCATGTATTCCGACAGGGCCGGCGGCACCATGCCCGGATAGACCGACGGGAAGCCGCCACCGACATCGACGACATCGGCGAAGACGCCGGCACGGACGAGCGAGCGCGACGCCGAGGCCATGGCGGCCGCATAGGATGTCGGGCGCATGCACTGCGACCCGACGTGGAACGAGATGCCCATCAGGTCCTGGGTCGCCTGACGCGCCGCCAGCAGCAGCGACGGCGCCTCATAGGGCTGGGCGCCGAACTTGTTGGTCAGCGGCAGGTTGGCGCCTTCGCCCGAGGTCGCCAGGCGGACGATCAGGTTGAGGTCCTTTGCGTGACCCGTGGCGTCGAGGATCTTGGCCAGTTCCTCGTGCGTATCGAGGCTGAAGGTGCGGACGCCGAAATCGAAATAGGCGCGGGTAATGGCGGCGCGGCTCTTGACCGGGTGCATGAAGGCCAGACGGGCCTTCGGCTTTTGCGTCCGGACCAACTCAACCTCGGCGATCGAGGCGACGTCGAAGGAGCGCACACCGGCGTCCCACAGGGTATCGATTACCCAGGGTGACGGGTTCGCTTTGACGGCGTAGAAGACGTCGCCCTTGAAGTTAGCCTGAAACCATTTCGCGGCAGTGGTGACGGGACGCGTGCGCACGAGGGCGACGGGGCGTTCCGGAGGCTGCTTGCGGACCAGGTCCAGGGCGGATTGGTAATTCATGACCAATACCCCGATTTAATTGTGAAAACCCAGCCGGCGTTAGCAGCGGTTAGTCTAACAAGGTCCCTTGGGGTCCGCCGGAAGAACGGCTAAAATAGTGAAATAGGTCCGTATGTAAACCCTTAAAGTCCAAAAAATATTTGCCGCCGGGGAAACGCCCGGCATGGGTGCGACATCGACGGCATGAAACATTTCAAGTGTAACGTTTAACCTGTTGCGCCGCAAAGGAAGCGTCGCCGCCAAGCGAGCGCTGTTACCTTAAAAATCCGGCTTTGCGCGCCTGTGTGCGGTTGCGCTGTCATCAATTCGTTAATAAGACTGGCTACCGAGTCTGTGTCCGTTCGCCCAAGCTGCGGATGGTTGTGTTGTGCCGAAGTCATGCTGCAAACGCAGCGATGGCCGGGCCGATCAGGGAGTATGCATGGCGACGCCGCTTGTCGAGGTGAAGACCGTCAGCAAGACCTATACCCGCAAAACCGCGGGACAATCGGTGACTCACAAGGCTTTGGATTCCGTCTCTTTTTCGATGGATAAGCCGGAACGCGTCGGGCTGATCGGCCCATCGGGTTCGGGTAAGTCGACCCTTCTGCGCTCCATTTCCGGTCTGCACAGGATCGATCCGGGTTCGGGATCGGTGTCGGTGCTGGGCCGCCCTGTCCAGACCAATGGCCGCCTGAGCGGTGATATTCGTGACATTCGCGCCGGGCTTGGCCTGATCGCCCAGCAATTCAATCTGGTGCCGCGGCTGTCGCTGTTCACCAATGCAGCCCTTGGCCTGCTCGGCAAGGTGTCGGGCGTGCGCGGCCTGTTCGGCCTGTGGTCGGGCGACGAAAAGAAGCGCATCATGGCCGCGCTCGATCAGGTTGGCGTCGCTCACTTGGCGAGCCAGCGCGCCAATACTCTTTCCGGAGGCCAGCAGCAGCGCGGGGCCATTGCCCGCGCCATCGTCCAGCAAGCGCGCATCGTCCTGGCCGATGAGCCGGTGGCCTCGCTCGACCCGGTGTCGGCGCGCAAGGTGATGAAGCTTCTGGTCGACCTCAATGAAAACAGCGGTGTCGGCGTCGTCGTCACCCTGCACCATGTCGACTACGCCAAGATGTATTGCACCCGCATCCTGGCGCTGAAGGACGGCAAGATCGTCTATGACGGTCCGGCGAGCGGGCTCGACGACGGCCGTCTGCGTGAAATTTACGGGGCGGAATACGAAGACGCCCATTGGGAGGAACCGAATGCGTAAGATATTTGCTATTGCCGCCGGACTTGCGCTCGGTGCCCTCGCCCTGACCTCGTGCTCGCAAAAGGCGCCGATGGCCGGCGGTGCGCGTACCGAGATCACCTTTTCGGTGTTGTCGGTCGAGAAGTCGGAAAACCTCGACAAGATGTGGCAGCCGATCTTTTCCGACATGGAAAAGCAGACCGGCCTGACGATCAAGCCGTTCTATTCGTCGAACTACAACGCCCTGATCGAAGCCATGCGCTTCAATCAGGTCCAGGTTGGTTTCTTCTCCAGCGCCTCGGGCCTTCAGGCGATGAAGCGCGCCAATGGCGAGGTCTTCGTCCACAACACCAATCCGGACGGCAGCGACGGCTATAGCTCGATCATCATCGTGCGCAACGATTCCAAGGTGACGCTCGATGACGTGTTGAAGTGCGATCACAAGCTCAATTTCGGCATGGGCGACGTCACCTCAACCTCGGGGACGATCGCGCCGAAGGCCTTCCTGTTCCTGCCGCACAATATCGACACCAATAACTGCTTCAAGAACGTCAAGTCGGGCTCGCACGGTACCAATATCGAAGGCGTGATTGCTGGCGTACTCGACGCCGCCACGGCCAATACCGACTCGCTGAAGGAGCTGAGCGATACGCCGGCTGGCCAGGAAAAGCTGAAGAAGCTGAAAGTGCTGTGGCAATCCTCGCCCCTGCCCAAGGGTGTGATCGAATATCGCTCCGATCTTGATCCGACGACCAAGGAAAAGCTGCGCTCCTTCTTCCTGACCTATGGCCAGGGCACGGGGCCCGAGGCCGATCGTCAACGCGCCAACCTGGCGGCGTTCCAGTGGGGACCGATGAAGCCGTCCGACGCCTCCTATCTGCTGCCGGAGCGTCAGATGGAGGCGGCGGTCGCGCTGCAGGAAGCGAAGCTGGCCAACAAGCCTGACGATGCCGCCAAGGCTCAGGCCGAGCTTGACGCCGTCAAGAAGGACCAGGCGGCGGCTTCGGCATCCAGCCTGTCGCAAACCGGGGTTGACGCTTCGGCGTCGAAGTAAGGAATTTTCATGGCTACCGCTGCTTCCGCCCCATCGTCCAGTCTGGCGCCTCCGACCACGGGGACGGCACAACGTGTGGGCAACTGGCTGATGATCCTGGTGGTCGTCGCCATTTTGGCGGTCAGCTTCCGCGGCGCGCATATCGACAACCTGCATATGCTGGTCGACCACTCGGCCAATACCGGGACCTATCTGCAGGAATATCTGCATCCCGATTTCAGCGACTGGAAGAACTACATTTTCCAGATGTGGCAGACTCTGGAAATCGCTATCTGGGGCACGGCACTGTCGATCGTTTTTGCCGTGCCGTTGAGTTTTCTGTGTTCGCGCAATATTGCGCCGGCCTGGGTGGTGCAGCCGATGCGGGCTTTGATCGCCCTGTTTCGCGCCTTTCCGGACATCGTTCTGGGTACGGCCTTCGTGGTGGCGGTCGGGCTTGGGCCGCTGGCCGGCGTGCTGGCCTTGACGATCAATAACACCGGGACGCTGGCCAAGCTGTTCTCGGAAGCCGTCGAAGCCATCGAGACTGCGCCGGTCGAAGGCGTGCGCGCCACGGGTGGGTCGCGACTGGAGGAGATTTTCTGGGGGGTGATTCCGCAGGTTGGGCCGCTGTGGACGTCGTTTGCGCTCTATCGCTTCGAGTCCAATGCGCGGTCGGCGACCGTGCTCGGCCTGATCGGCGCCGGCGGGATTGGTCAGCTGCTGTTCGATAACCTCAACGAGTTCGACTACGCCAAGGTGTCGGCCATCGCGCTGATCATCGTTGTCGCCGTGACGCTGATCGACATCCTGTCGCAGCAAATCCGCAAGCGGTTGCTGTAGGGTAAGAAAAGGCTCGGGGTCGCGGACCCCGAACCCCGACATTGTTCAGGGCGTAGCCAATTGAATACATAAATAAAAAGGGGCCGCTAATGGCCCCTTTTTATTTATGTATTTAGATGCTTCACCCGGATAACGTCGGGGTCTGGGGCCTGTGGCCCCAGGCCTTCCCTTACCCTTCCAGCTTCCGCTTCCGCCGCCGCGTCAGATGCCGCAGCCGCGCCCACACCTTGGTCCGGGCCGGTTCCGGATAGGGCTCAAGATTGCGGAGAAATTCTTCGGCACAGGCGCGCCACGAGAACTTCTCGGCATAGGTCCGCACGGCGCGGCGATCAAGCTTTAGCGCCTCGGTTACAGCCTTGCTCAGATTGTCGTCGATGATTCCGGCGCCCGAGCCCGGAATGATGTCGATCGGGCCATGCGCCGGGAAGGCGGCGACCGGCGTGCCCGTCGCCATGGCCTCGATGATCACCAGGCCGAACGTATCGGTCAGCGACGGAAAGACGAAGACGTCGGCATCGGCATAGGACCGCGCCAACTCTTCGCCGAAGCGCGGGCCCGTGAACACCACCTTGGGGTATTTGGCGCTGAGCTCCACGACCTGCGGGCCGCCGCCAACGACGATCTTGGTGCCCGGCAGGTCGACCTTGAGAAAGGCCTCGATGTTCTTTTCGACAGCGACGCGGCCGACATAGAGCATGACCGGACGCTGGACATCGCCGAAAATCGGCTCCAGTCCCGGGCGGAACATCTCGGTATCGACGCCGCGGGTCCACGGCGAGATATTCTTGAAGCCGCGCGCCTCCAGATCCTTTTGCAGGGTCGGCGTTGCCACCATGACCCGGCCCGACGGCTTGTGGAACCAGCGCATGACGGCATAGCCGACGCCCAGCGGCACCGGCAGGCGGGCGCTGACATATTCCGGGAACTTGGTGTGGTAGCTGGTGGTGAAGGGCAGTTTCCACTCCTGACACACCCGCCGCGCGGCGAAACCGACCGGGCCTTCGGTGGCGATGTGGATGGCGTCGGGCTCGAAGTCCTGAATGATCTCGCGTACCTCTTCGAAACAGCCGAGCGCCAGCTTGACCTCCGGATAATCCGGCCACGAAATGCACTTGAACTGATTGTATTCGACGATCTTGAAGTGGTGACCCAGCTTCTCGCATTCCTCGATGGTGCGCTTGAGCGTCGTCACCACGCCGTTGACCTGAGGTTCCCACGCGTCGGTTGCCAGCAAGATACGCAAGTTATGTCGTCTTTCGAGATGAAATCCTGAGCCACGACCTGTAAACAGCGACCACGGCCAACTCAAGACATAGTTTGTTGAATCGCCGTCGTCTTTCGCAGTGCACAAAATGACGAAACCGTCGAAAAAAGGCCGTTTCGCCTTGCTAAAGAAGCAAAATACCTTACTTTAAAAGGGAAGGACCGCCACGTGAGCCTGGTTGCGAGTAAACGGCGGTAAAACGGACGTATGGTTGATCGACCAAAGCGCGCGCAGGTGCGAGAAAACGAGGCTTCGAGCGGAGCCGCGAAGGACACCCCGAAATCGCGCCGCACCCGCGTGCAGATCCTCGAAACCGCCATGCGCCTGTTCGCCGAGATCGGCTATTTCCGTGCCGGCAATGCCGCCATCGCCGAGGCCTGCGGCCTGACCCGCGGTGCCATGCTGTATCATTTTCCGACGCGCGAAGACCTGGTCGAAGCCGCGGCCTGGCATATTCATACCGCGCGCGAAGCCGCCTTCGAGGCCGAGGCCAAGAAGCTCAAACCTGGCCAGGACGCCCTCGATGGCGCCATCGACGCCTATTGGCGCCTGCTGACCTCGATGCCGTTCATGGCCTTTCTGGCCCTGGAGCGCGCTGCCCGCCTCGACGAAGAGGTGGCGGTCGCCATCCGTCCCGCCCAGGAAGCCTTCGACCGTGCCGCCATGGGGCGGGCGACCCCCGGCTTCATCATGGCCGGCAACGATGCCCGCTTCCAGGCCAGCCGCGACCTCGCCCGCTTTGCGCTCGACGGCCTGCACCGCGCCGCCTTGACCTATGAGAGCGAAGCCCGGGTCGAAAACATGCTCAATGTCATCAAGCGCGCCGTGCACATGCTCAACCGCAAGGGCGACGTCACCGATTTGTGGGGCGAGTAAGACGCTCCATATATGGGCTGTCTGTCGCGACCGGATTTGGCTTTTGAGGGCTAAGCGGCTATAGCGGCGCGACCATCGTTTCCCCGAGTTCCTCATGCGCAATCTGCTTCGTTCCAAGATCCACAACGCCTACGTCACCGAGGCCAATCTGGCCTATATCGGCTCGATCACCATCGACGAGGCGCTGATGGAGGCGGTCGGCCTGTGGGAAGGCGAACGCGTCCTGGTCGTCTCCAATACGTCCGGGGCGCGGCTCGAAACCTACGTCATCCGCGGTGAACGCGATTCGGGTGTCATCGCCATGAACGGGGCGGCGGCGCATCTGATCACCGAGGCCGAGCAGATCATCATCATGGGTTTCGAGCTGACCGATAAGCCGATTATCCCCACTGTCGTGCTGGTCGACCGCAACAATAAACTTGACCGCTACCTGTCCGAGGCTCCTGCCACGACGGTGTGATGATTCTTTCACAGATTCGTCATCCACACGAAATTTCGCCGCACCGCATTCAAGCCCTTGAGGCGCTTGGCAAAAGCGCGCATTTAAGATTTCGTTTACTAAAAAGTTCGCCAAAACATGATCTTGGCCGCTTGACGAAGACCCCAGTTTGAGCCCCATATATGGGCGAGCCGAGGCGTTGAGATACTATATCTAGTTATTAACAGCCTCTTAAAGCCGATATCGGCAGCGTCGAAATTCAGGGTCTGAGGTAAGCGATTATGTCTTCGAGTGAAGCGGTGAAACGGGAAGCGGCTCCGACGTTCAAGGGGACTATGGTTGTGCGCCCGAAAGCGCGGCCGGAATTCACCCTGGTGAAGACGGTTGTCACCGATCCATCGCGCGATGATTTGCTGACCGACTTCGGCAAGACCACCCTGGATGACCGTTATCTGATGGCCGGCGAGACCTATCAGGACATGTTCGCCCGCGTCGCGCGTTCGTTCGCCGACGACAGCGACCACGCCCAGCGTATCTACGACTATATGTCCAAGCTGTGGTTCATGCCCTCGACCCCGGTGCTGTCGAACGGCGGCGCTTCACGCGGCCTGCCGATCTCCTGCTTCCTTAATGCCGTGCCCGATAACCTGGAAGGCATTGTCGGCACCTGGAACGAAAACGTCGCCCTGGCTTCGAACGGCGGTGGCATCGGCACCTATTGGGGCGGCGTCCGCTCGATCGGGGAAAAGGTCAAGGGCGCGGGCCAGACCTCGGGCATCATCCCCTTCATCCGGGTCATGGATTCGTTGACCCTGGCGATTTCGCAAGGGTCTCTGCGCCGCGGTTCGGCCGCCGTCTATATCGACGTCTTCCATCCGGAGATCGAGGAATTCCTCGAAATCCGCAAGCCGTCGGGCGACTTCAACCGCAAATCGCTCAACCTGCACCACGGCATCGGCATCACCGACGAATTCATGGAAGCTGTTCGCGACGGCACGCCGTTCGGCCTGCGTTCGCCCAAGAACAACGAAGTCGTGCGCTTTATCGACGCCCGTTCGCTGTGGCAGAAGATCCTCGAAATCCGCCTGCAAACCGGCGAGCCTTACCTGATCTTCTCCGACACGGTCAATCGCGCCATGCCCCTGCACCAGCGCGAACTGGGCCTGAAGGTCAAGCAGTCGAACCTGTGCTCGGAAATCATGCTGCATACCGGTCCCGATCATCGCGGCCGCGACCGCACCGCCGTCTGCTGCCTGTCGTCGGTCAATGCCGAAACCTTCCTCGAATGGCGCGAGCACCCGACCTTCATCGAGGATATCATGCGCTTCCTCGACAACGTGCTGGAGGACTTCATCCAGTGCGCGCCGGGCTCGATGGATTCCGCCGTCTATTCCGCCCTGTGCGAGCGCAGCGTCGGCCTCGGCCTGATGGGCTTCCACTCCTTCCTCCAGGCCCAGGGCGTGGCGTTCGAGTCGGCCATGGCCAAGTCGTGGAACATGCGCCTGTTCAAGCACCTGCGCCGCGAGGCCGACAAGG